>Ga0310694_10000066_pt1 | contig 158309 bp, 128 predicted proteins | sample 174DNAGHGhighgp2_FD_203884 | JGI IMG/M metagenome (GOLD analysis project Ga0310694, IMG submission 203884) | Sheep rumen microbial communities from Palmerston North, Manawatu-Wanganui, New Zealand - 1742 DNA GHGhigh gp2 (v2) (version 2) | ecosystem: Host-associated > Mammals > Digestive...
CCTAAATTATAGCATAAAATCGTGAAAAAGTCAAGGCTGTTTTAATGTTTTAATCATCGCTAAAGCGACGCAATTTCGATGGCTAAGAGTAATTGTTTATAAATCAGAAATGTTAGAAAATGGTATGTACATACCTAAAAAACCGGAATGTTGTGATTAGATATCATCTATTGAGCTTCTATAACTTCGCTGCCGTCTGTAATATCACCAGCATTCACAATAAGACTATCTCCAACTGAAAGACCATATGAAACGGCAGCGTATTCCTCAGAAAGGTAATCGTCAAAATAGAACAATTCAACTTTTAATGCACATTTTCTTTTCTCGCCGTAAACCTCAATTTCGTTTATGATAAAGACATTTTCATTAGCATATTTTTTGGGTATACCGATTGCACGTCTTTTGCTGTGACATAATTCACCCTGTTTATCAGTAAATTCACAGATAAAATCCTGCTTTTTGATTTCTATGGTTTCAACGTGCTGTAATTTATTATTATGTATTGTTCTTGCAAATATCGTAAGAAAGATCATAAAGCCTAAAAACAGTGCTGATACAGCATAAACAATCTTATTCAGTTTCATTGCTTATCACGATTCCTTTCCTCAGATAATCAGAAAACAAACTGAACAGCAGGAGCATAGGAATGATACAGAGCACAGATGCACAAAATACGATTCCATTCTCATAAGATGATATATTGCTGATGAACACAGACAGGGGCATTAAATTGCTTTTTTTCAGAAAGTGTACCGGTTCTTCATACATATTCCATGTTTCTGCAACTGAAAAAAGAACCACCGCATAGATACATGGCTTTATCTGTGGTATCACTGCAGAGATGATTACTCTGAGCAAGGAATTTGTTTCAAGAGTAACTGCCTCGATAACTGATTTATTAATGGTATTCATGAACTGCTTCATGATGATTACATACATTGGTGAAAAAACCATTGGAAAAATGATTCCAATTCGTGTATCTAGCATATCAAGATCTCTTAAACCAATGTAAACAGGAAGCAAAGATACCTGCAAAGGCATCATCATCAAAATTATATAAATCAAAAAAACAAATCCGAATGCTTTGGATTTAAGCTGTGTAAATGCAAGTGCAGTTGGAATAATGATAATCAGTTGCAAGACAATGATCACTGTTGTATATAAAAAAGAATTCCAGAAAGCCGGATAAAACGAAAAGCAGTTAAACAATAGTTCCTGATATCCTGAAAACAAATCCTTCTTGCTCTTAATTGAAAGGTATACTGTATATACTACAGGAAAAGCGAAAAATAGAGCTATAACAGTGTAAATGATATTATAAAGTATCCTTTTCATATTGTATATTTCCTTTGAATCTTCAGCATTATAAGAACAATAATCAATATAATCAACATATTAAGTACAGCTCCCGCGGATAAAGCCTGATAATTCAGTTTCATAAAATGATTGTCCATATAATACTGCAATGTATAACTGTGATCAGGCGGATAACTCGTCCCATAATACAGATTACTTTCCTTGAATATTCGAAAACTGTTTACAATTGTCAGAAGCGTTGAGAAAATGATTGATGGAGATGTACAAGGGAGAATAATGTAAAGATGTTTGTTTAAAGCATTTGCTCCGTCAAGTTCAGCTGCCTGATATAGCTGCTCCGGTATCTTGCTTATAGATGCGGAAATAAGAATAATGCAGATACCCATGTTTTTCCAGATAAACAGCAGATAGATCACAGAAGCGGAATCAAATCTGTCAAATAAGATATGCCATACCGAGACAATAGCAGCCGTCGGTATAACGATTGGAACGATGAAAAAATAGGATAATATTCTGTTGATCTTGTTCACATTAGTCATTGCTATTGAGATAAGAATTGCCAATGTCACGACAATCGGAACGCATATCATGATAATCAGGCAGCTGTTTTTAATTGCAAGCTGAAAATACTGATTTGATAGTGTTGCTTGATAGTTCCTTAGTCCCACATATTTCTTCTCAAACTGATTGTTAATGAAGGAATAATACACAACCCTGATAAAAGGCAGTATGTAAAAAAGTAGGACACCGGCAAGACTTGTAATGGCACAAACAAAATATTTTGTTTTCCATTTCATTCGATAAGCTTCCTTTCATTACTGTCAGTATCAAAGCGATACAAATTAATATCAGTATCGTTTGTTTCTGCAAAATATAGCTGGTTGCCACATACAAATAAATTAGATAATGAATAGTCAGTGTTTTCATTATTATACGCTATGCCATTTCTGCTACAAATACCTTTGGAACTAAGATAATAGAATTGATCTCCTATCATACTAAATTGCTGCCCCCATTCACATAAATATTTCTCACATTCTCCATTGCATAAATTCATACGCGAAATCTCGCCGTCTCTGTCCTGATAATACAGAAAATCTCCATAGATTGTAGGAGAAAAACCATATTCGAGAACATCGCAATTCTCATTAGTATCAAGATTTATAGATCTGACCTCAGCATTGTTGCCGTTCATTTCCGTGTAAATTAGATTATTACCAAAAATATCTACCCACAATACCATTTTATCGCTTAATATTTTTGTGTTACCATTACTATGTAAATACAACTTATGCTCGTTATCTTCATATATTGCCAAGTCTTCAAGTATCAGAAGAAATGAAATATCATCATCAATATACAAATCACTTTCAGTGGTGGTCAAATCATATGTGAATACACGATTATTGTCTTTTTTTGAGATATAGTAGACCTTATCGTTTACTACATTTATGCAACGTGCATTAACCGATTTTGCAAGAACAGCTTTTTCTGTTCCATATTGGCGAATCAAATCTCCATTATCATCATTATAAATGCTAATGTTTTCATTTGTATATATTAATCCGCTTTGATTTAGGCAGGATAAGGAATTTCCTGCATGCATGCATTTTTGGCTTACCTGAAAACCGGCGAATGTTTTTTCTTCATATTCAGTAGTGGCAGTAATTTCATTATTGGCTGTTGTGACAGTTGTTATATTGGCAGTAGTTTCGGATAAAGAGCCTTCTATTTTACTGCTCTCCTTTAAATTACATGAACACAAAAAAACAGATGCACAGATGCAGAAAACAAGTTTAAATATATTGTTCATAAATTATCACCTACTCGTTGAGATACATATCAGTTTTCCGCTCTATTTCAGAAATCATAGTGTCAAGCGATATTTCATCATTTTGATATTTCATATAATCCTGCCAAAACATTTCATCTGAAGGAGTAAAGTGTACAGTCGCATTGGAATAAATGCGAAATAGGTCTTCTGCAAGAGATGTATCGCTAAATGGATATATGCTTTTGTTATTCAAAAGGTAATTATCAGTTCTGTTCAGCATATAGCTGCAATATGTACTTAAATAGTTAAGAGTATCATTTAGATTATCAGAATTTGGATTGATGCAAAAGAAAATACATTCTGCACAGCTTTTGTCTTCCCCGTTTAATGAAGGTGTGGCTATTGCTCTGAGGTTTGAAAATGCTTCTTTATAAAACACATCATACAAATAATTTTTGTATTCAAATAAATAATCGTTAAAATATTCATTCAAATCATGATAATGATCAAGAGCAATAATATGTGTATGAAGATAATCAGAATTAATATCAGCGTTTTTGATCATAGTACATATATTACGGAAAAGTTCAGTATCATACTCTGCTTTACCATTAGAAATTGAATAGTAATGGTTGAAGTGATTCATAATATCATTCTGTATCTGATAACCATTCATCGCAAATTTATCTCTTAATTCAGGTTTATCATAAGTGCTTTTGCAAATATCAATCAATTCCTGCCAAGAAGTTGTTTCGTTAATATCTATTCCGTATTTTTTACAATTTTCCGGACTATATACAATACAAGGTATATCGACGGCTACGGGAAGCATCCATATATCTCCATTATCATTGTAGGCAGCTTCTTTTAAATATGGAAAACACTTATCAAGATATTCTTGAACCATTGGAACGTCATTTAACTTATAAAAAGCCCCTCTATCACGAATGTTCTGTGAAATAGTTTGCCCTGACGACATCATACATATATCATAATTACTGTTTTCAGCGAGTATATTCAATGCAAATTCTTCATTTTTGAGTATCGATGGGTTAATGCGATAGCCACATCCATATGGTACTTCTGAGTAAACTTCAGATGAATAAAATACAATTTCTTTATTCTCTTTTACTAAATCATTATATGTGGTCCTGAAAATATTTCCACTAACATTATCAAGTACATAGCACTTTCCATTTTCCACTTTCAAATCATTTCCTGATGCACAAATCACATTAGCCATAAAGTCTATCTGAACGTCTGGGTTATTTATTGCTACAGATGAAATTTTTTTGCAGTTAAAATCAGAATAAATGATATTTCCTTCATAACAATCAAATGAATAAGTATACTGCGGAGCGTTATTATAGTTCTTATCAGCAAATTTATGTGTATCAACATTATAGATAGTCGTATAATACCCCCCTGTATCATCATATGCATAATAGATAATCTCATTTTTACTATATGGTTTTAAGTTTAAAACATTATCTATATTAACATCATTTACTGAGTAATCAGTTGTATCAATCTCAACCGCTTTTTCTCCCATGTATATATATGTGTCATCATCTGAGTATTTCACGCTCTCAAGATATTCATCAATGTGCTCACTCCAATATACCATATAAATATTATCATTTGCGACTGTCATGGACAGCGTTGATAAAATATCCATATCAACCTTGTGAGATTCCAAGCTGTTTTTTTCAATATCATACACAGTGATATAATTAGCGTCATCACCATACGTAAAACAATACAACTTGTTATTGTAATACGAGAGATTTGTATGAACGCCTTCGTTCATAACGTATGTATCTAACAGTGTTCCTGAACTATCAAAAGATTTTATTGCATTTTCTTCCGGAAATGACGCATATAATATTTCGTTTTCCACAGTAAAAGCACAACACTTTTCAATATTGTAGCTAAAAACGTTTTCCTTGTAGACATCAGTAATTTGGGTCTCATTGCTTTTGCAACTTACCAATGCCATTACCAATGATGTAATTACTATTATTGAAAGTTTTTTGTTCATTTCATTCTCCTATTTTACATCTATAAGAAATAAATCTGACTCAGTGACTGATTAGAGCAATTTTGGAAAATACGTTCAGAAGCCATCGCAGAAAAGTTATCTTAATTATCCCGATTACTTCACGCTTTATTTGCAAAAATGAACGTATCTGCACTGAATGTTCTAATTTTCACTGAGCCATTGATTAATATGCTACGTATTATTGCTGAGAATTAATACTGACAAACTCCATATTCTGTAGGACAATACTGATGAGACCAACTGCAAACTCTACCGCCTAAGTTTCCAAGGTTTCCATCGCAAGCAGTACAAGCTCTCGTGTGTTCCGATACATTACCAGTCTTGGTGCATGTTACATTTGTATGCAGATAATGAGAGGAATATGTAGTAATAATATAAGAACCACACTTGACATATGATGTCTGACTTGCACATCCAGGTCTATGACCTGCAAAAGCAGAAGGAATAGTAGTTGTAAGTATAGAAGCGCATACGAGAGCGCATGTTAATGACTTTTTTAAAATCTTTTTCATAAGATTACCTCCATTTTTTCAATAGATTGCTATTGAATTTTCCCTATTACAAATTATTATGTGAATTAATCATTCCGTTCTTGATTTTGCCAGCTATCAGAATACCGCTCATCGCCAGAAAAACTAATGTAATGCATTTTGTAATTCGTGATGCTCCTATAAGTTGAGTAACAAGATAAAGGGCAATTTCAAAAAATGCAATCACATATGTGCGTTTTCTGTAAACTATTTTTTCAATATTGTCAAGTGGTTTATTGATATCCTCCACAGGAGCAAGATACAGAATAACAGCACACGAAATAATGATTATGATGACGCAAATGAAACGAGGTGCAGCCATATATTTCATCGCCAAAAGAACTGCAATCATCAAAAGAATGGAATAAACATAGCATCGGGTAGCTGTCCGAGCGTGATAACCGCCAGCATTACTTCTCAACGGAGCGTATAACACCATAAAAAGTATTGCTTGCCAGAGCTCATTCATAATTATGCCGATGACTATGACCGTAGCAGCGTTCAGCATGATGGTCAATCCCTGTTGAAAACCAAATCGACATATCTCATACTGCTCACATGAAATTGAATTGTTTTCAAGTAGTTTATTGGTAATTTTCTCAGCTGCTTTAGCAAACATCAGAATTTGCGAAGACTCTTAGCCTCTTCCGGCAGAGAATCCTGATGCATAATGCAAACGCAGGCTGTGTTCGCATTCATAGTAGTTACTACCATGGCGAACGCTGCAAGAAAGCTACCATATTTCTGAAGGAGTTTCTTCATTATTCTCACCCCCTTTCCCTTTTGGCACTCACATTATACTATAAATAAGTGTCTGGTGCGAGAAGAGGGTACGAAATGCCGATTTCTTGGTACGAAAAGTTGATGAGATAAACATCTATTTGATTCTGTTCAGATATACATGATTATATCTACAGTGAAAATGTTCCCTGAATAATCAATATCTATGTAGCCTTTGTATTTATTGACTGCTTTAGCGATATTGTTAAGCCCATACCCATGTTGTTTAGTATCTTGTTTGGCAGAAATGATTTTTCCACCCTTACATAGTATATCGCCAACATAAGGATTCAATGTTCGTATTATCAGTCTTTCCTGACTGAATACAACTTTTAGTGTAAGATTACGCTTATCATCAGGTACTTCTTTCAATGCATTCAGAGCATTATCTATAAGATTACCAAGAACAGAAACAAGGTCAGACGTTTCTATATGTAATTGACTTGGTACTGCTATTTCAGTTTTTACTATGATATTATCGCTTTGAGCATTTTGAAGTTTATAGTTTATCAATCCGTCTACAATTACGTTTCCAGAAGTGCTAAAGATTATCTTATTCCTTGTCAGATTTGTAAGAACGCTTAACTGCTGTTCAGCTTCACCATACTGCCTTGATTCCATAAGCTGAGATAATGCAATAAGCTGATTATTCATATCGTGCCTGAATTCCTGAAGTTCTACAGTAGATGACTGCATTATTTCACATTGACTGCTGTATAGCTTGTTCTCGGTTTCTAAAATAGATATTTTTGATTGTCGTACATAACTCTTTGATAGCGAATCATACAAATAAAATGAAGTGACATTTATAAGAAAAAGGATTATAACTGATATAACAACCTTCTTTTGTGAAGGGCTATTACTGCTCACAAACATGATCTCATAGGTCAGAGTGGATATAGGAATTAGAATAGATGATAGCCATAAACTCCAATCAACATTTTGCTTTTCTTTTGTTGCTTTGTAATTATGTAGTAGCAAAGCCTCGCTAAAAGCCAATATCTTGGCTACGATTACGCCGATGCTGTTTCTGTAACTACCGTCAACAAAAAATGAAAACTGAAAATACCCCGTAGCAGCCCCAACGATCAACTCTGGAAATAACATAAATATCAAGATGTATGTTGAATACATTAGCCTTTTTTGCGTTGTCGCTTCATATGATAAAGAAATAACGTAAATAATAATCCAGTTTAGTGTGAGGGTAACAATAGGAATATCAAAGAGGAGATAAGCAATAGACGTCACTATGAAATATGATAGATAGGCTAAGTTTGCCAAGAATTTGTTATGATCAGATTTATGGAAAAATATGTCCATAAAACGATGAATAATAAAGATCGTAAAGAAATTTGAGATCAGATAGATTGTTTCATAAGTGCTAAATATCATGTCAATGTCCTCCGTTTTCAAAGCGTAGCTGCAATTTAGATATTTCATCTCGCTTCCCTTTAGCTATAGGGATTTTATCTCCATTGACCATAATAATCGAATCTGCCTGATATGCTCTGATAAACCGATAGTTTATCAGATAGGATTTATGTGGGGAGATAAAGCCCTGAGAACTCAATTGTTCAATCAAATTATTCATTGTTCCATAGAATTCGTCTATTGCTGATGTAGATACAATAGTGATTAGCTTTCTATTGCTTTTGAAGTACAAAACTGAACTGAGGGCGATCCAATATGTATCATGACCATATTTATAGTGAAACAAGTCATTCTTATCTCCATATATGCGCATATACTTTTCGAGGGTGGTACGGATTACTTCAACATCGAACGGCTTCTCTATGAATGAGAAGGGACGAAAAGCAAATAGTTGCCTATCGTACTCGGTCTTTCCAGATACATAGACAATTTGAGCTGATTCATCATTGATCTCATTTCTAATACATTCGCTAATTGTGATGCCTGATTCATCATTTAATTCGATGTCGAGAAAGAACATATTGTACTTACTGCCATCTAACAAATGCTTTTTGAGAATTGATCCTGAAAAAAATATATCAATCTCGCTTTCGATATTCATATCATTACACGCATTCACAATATATGATTCGAGTTCTGTACAAACTGCAACTTCATCATCGCATAAAGCTATTCTAAGCATATACTATACATCACCTCACAAAAGGAAAATAGCATTTTTATATATCATAGCACATCTCGTCTGTATTTTCAATATATAATCGAAAGCGGAAGCGATCTATCGATCTGAAATGCTAAGAGAGAACTTTTATTATGGCATTTAGTTGTTTAATTCTTCCTGTATTCATTAGATAGCATTTTCATTTCCATACATAATCTGAAAACATATTTAGCTACATTCATTTTCTGAATTACCGCAAAGAAAAGTTTGCGCCCATATGGGCGCATTATCAGTAGTACATCCGTCCGGCAGGGCGGATGTTCCTTTTTTATGCCTGGCACAAGCAAGAATTTATCGGCAAGAAAATTATTTGACTTTCATTGAAATCTTGCCGATAATATATTATAATATAATCATGGAGGCGATGATATGGAATATAAAAAGGTAGCTGAAATGGCGGAATTATGGGGCTTGTCCGAACGTACTGTACGTAATTACTGTGCGGAAGGACTGATTGATGGTGCGAAAATTACCGGCAAGACGTGGCTTATTCCTGCCGATGCGGCAAAGCCGGGACGCAGAAAACTGAAACAGCCGGAAACACTGCTTGAGATTCTCCGTGATCAGAAGAAAAACGGTCAGCATGGCGGGATCTATCATAAACTTCAGATTGAACTTACCTATAATTCAAATCATATAGAAGGAAGCAGACTTACACATGACCAGACCATGTATATTTTCGAGACCAATACAATTGGATTCGAAAATGAAACGGTAAATGTCGATGATATCGTTGAAACAGTCAATCATTTTAGATGCATTGACTATGTGATAGAAAATGCCGAAAAGCCTCTTACTGAAAGCTTCATTAAAGCACTTCATAAAATGCTGAAAACAGGTACATCAGACAGCAGAAAAGAATGGTTTGAGGTAGGAAACTATAAACGTTTTGCCAATGAAGTCGGCGGAAGAATCACATCGGCTCCTGAAGAAGTCCCTGAAAAAATGAAAGAACTGCTTACAGATTACAGTAAAAAAACAAATGTTACTATTGATGATATAATTGATTTTCATTATCGTTTAGAAACTATACATCCGTTTCAGGACGGAAACGGCAGAGTCGGAAGACTTATAATGCTTAAAGAATGTCTGCGTTATAAAATCGTACCGTTTATTATAACTGATGACCTGAAAATGTTTTATTACCGCGGACTGAAAAACTGGAAACAGGAAAAAGGATGGCTTACTGATACTATCCTCACTGCACAGGACAGATTCAAAGCATATCTTGATTATTTCAGGATAAACGAAATTTAAGAAAACAAAAAAGGATATGGCATCACAACTGAACCATATCCTTTTTTATTTGAAATATGCTAGGGAAACACTGATTTATGAATAAATCAGCGTTTCCCTGGACAATAGTATTTCAGTGCTTTACAAATCTCTTCTTCGGATCTTTTATAAGTATGTAAACCATCCATACAACAAGAGCGAGAACTACTGCTGATAATCCCAGAAATGCGTCATTAAGCATATCTGCTGATGACGGAATGAAATAATCTGCTCCGTCTTCGATGTATTCGACTGCGGCGTCAACGAGCCACATGAGAGATGCACCCCAGAACATGTAGCAGAGGATACCGGTCTTCATCTTTCTCGCCTTTTCACTTGTGTACCAGATAAGTGTTACTGTTACAGCAGCAATGAGTGTGATAAGGAGGGTCATGATCCCGCCTCCTTTTCATTATGTTCCTTTGCGTTCTTTGCCCATATCTTTTCTATGACGACCGTCGCAGCCCATACCGCGGTGACTATGACTGCCATCGCTGTTCCGTTCACTGCCATTTCGTCAAGCATGACCTGCGTCGATTCCGGATTTGACGCTGCTGTAAGGAACGGGAAAAACGGTGAGATCTCGCCGTGCCATAGATGTTCAAACGCCAGAAGACCCGAACCGCCCCAGAGAAGCCCGTTAAGTCTGCCGAGCCTGTCTGAGAATCTCACTTCGTATTCATCAGTTTCCTTCTCATTTTTCTTCGATTTTTTTATGACAGCTGAAGCCACCGTTGTTACTATCGCTTCTGCTGTCGGTACTAAAAAACATGCCATCTGATTTACTCCTTACTTATTTATCCCATCCGAGCGCACGGCGCTTTTCCTTCATGTCGGCAATTATCCTGTCTGCAAGAGCTGACGGATCAGTGTCAACGTTCATTGTGGAGCCAAGAAGTTCCTTTGTGCCGTGCTTTAAGAATTCAATTACGTTCTTTGAACCGTAGATCTGTGCTTCAACGCAGTGATATGAGCTTATGCCGTTAAGTCTGAAACCGAGAGCCGCATCGATACCTTTTTCATTTCCCCATTCAGGCGATGAAAATGCAAACGGCATCTCGTACATTTTATGTCCGAGCGCTCCGGCAACGCCTGCGAAAATACCGCTTGAACGTGTGTTGTCTATGCACTCGCCCACATGCCATACCGGCGGAAGATCAGGTTCGAGGAATTCACGCAGACTCTCTCCTGCCTTTTCCTTTCCGGATACCGCACAGTAGCCGAGCTTCATAAGCGGGAATGACGCACAGCCGTTGGAGATAATGAGAACGTTGTTTTTAAGCAGTTTGTCGGCAACGTCAACTATGCATTTTTCGTAAAGCACCTTAGGATTATTGCATCCTACCATGTTGACGATACCAAGTATCTTTCCGCTCTTTATCGCTTCCGCAAGAGGTTTCATGCTTCCGAATCTTCTGTGGATGTACTCAACAGAGAATCCGACTTCAGCTTCGACTTCGTACGGAGGTATGTAAACAGGAATACCATTTCGTGCCTCAAAGCTTTCTATTGCACGTAAAACGATCTTTTCAGCAAGTTCCTTTGTCTGGTCAATGTTTGAATGATGGTGGTCATATTCAAAGCGTTCAGCACCCGGAAGTCTTGCGGACTCGCTCGTGGTGACAACTGTTGTCCTGAAGCATTTTGCCACTTCCATTATAGACGGGAAAACGTCCTGAACGTCAGCCACCCAGAGATCAAGAGCACCCGTACCGAGGACCAGTTCTGCTGAAACGGCATTTGAAAGCGGTATAACTCCGCTGTAGCGGTACATTGCGGAAAGTCCGGAGCAGCAGATGCCGTAGAAACGTATTCCCTTTGCACCCTTTGACTTTGCAAGTTCTATAAGATCCTCGCGCTTTCCTGCTTCAACGATCTGGCTTACAAGCAGCGGAAGATGACCGTGAACAGCAATGTTTACATATCCTTTCTGAAGGGCACCGATGTTCACCTTTGAAGTCACCCTGTCCCCGACACCGAAAAGGCAGTCAGTCGCTATCGATCCTCCGACTACTCCGGAGAAAGTAAACGCAAGTCCGCAGCGCAGGAACTGCTGCATTATCGACTTCCAGTCGCCGTCTATGGCACATCCGGATTTATGGTAGGCTTCAAAAACTTCATGGTACGCACTTACCGGAAGAATGTCAAGCTTCTTCCATGTTTCCTGACGTTCAGGTGCTGCACAGGCTGATATTGTTTTGTATTCTCCCGGAACGGTCCTTGACAGATCTTCAAGCAGTACATCGGCCAGATCCTTTGCGACATACTTGAGCTGTCTGTTCTTCTGCTTTATTCCGAAAGCCTCAGCAGTTGAACGTATCTTCTGTTCACCGAGTATCGGTATGTCGAGTTTACCCTCTGCAGCATATTTCAGCGCAAGCATTACCTCACGTGCATGCATGCCGTGCTGTGCCGCACCGGCGGCTGCTGAACGGAGAAGGTTTCTCGCAACTATAAGGTCGGCATCAGCACCGCATATTCCCTTCGGTGCCTTCGGCGTGATACGACAGGGACCCATGTTGCATATCTTGCAGCAGATGCCGGCCAGTCCGAAGTTGCACTGCGGTTTCTGTGCATCGAAACGGTCAAAACAGGTGTCTATGCCGAGCTGTTCCATTCTGAGAAGCATTTCGCGGACTGCCGGATCCGGCGTCTGTTCGATGACATCCTGCTTTGACGGGAAGGTTTTGCGGTATTCGCTTACTGCATTCATGTAGTCCTTTATAAATGCCTGCGGATCATCTTCCTCACCCTCACCATCATGATGAGAGGCTTTGAGCGTAACGACAGGTATGCCGTGGGCATCAAAGCCTATAAGGTTTCTGTGTGAATGTATGTGGTCCACGCCGTCGCTGTGGTGATGACCGTGATGATGTTCATGCTCGTGCATGTGTTCCTCACCGTGATTGTGTCCGTGATGCTCATGACAGTGAGCATCTTCTGTTTTCTTCTTAGCCATTAAACTCTCTCCATAATTCATATTCATAAACCAGCGTCCGGATCTGGATGAATACACCGGATTTCCGGACCTGATCTGTGTTCTGTTAAATCACATAATCAATGTATTCTTCAGTCTTCATGTTGAACAGTTCGAATACCCTGTCACGCACATGAAGGAATCCCTGACTTGTACGGTCCGCTGTGCTGTGTGCCGGAACCTTTACTATGCTCTTTATCCTTCCCGGATCGGCCATCATAACAACGATCCTGTCAGCAAGGAAAACTGCTTCTTCAATGTCGTGGGTGACAAATATGATTGTCTTCTTTTCCTCACGGGAAATTCTAAGCATATCGTCCTGAAGCTTCATTCTTGTGATAGCGTCCAGCGCACCGAAAGGTTCATCCATAAAGATGATATCCGGATCCACCGCAAGACCTCTTGCAATCGCAACTCTCTGCTGCTGTCCGCCGGAAAGCTGGCGCGGATATCTTTTTTCAAAACCCTCAAGTCCGACAAGTTCAAGGAATTTTCTCGCTGTTTCATCAGCCTGTGCCTTTGAAATATTCTTTATTTCAAGACCGAGCTTCACATTGGAAATTACATTTCTCCACGGCAGAAGTCCGTAGTTCTGGAAAATGGTAATATTCTTTACAGAGGGCTTTTCAACTTCTTTTCCGTCTATTGTGACGCTGCCGCTGTTGAGCCTTTCAAATCCTGCAAGCGTGTTAAGAAGAGTACTTTTTCCGCATCCGGAAGGACCTAAAAGACAGATGAACTCGCCTTTTTCTATTTCAAGTGAAACATTGTCGAGAACGACTGTTTCTTTTCCGTTCTGGGTGTATTTCTTGCATGCATCCTTAACTTCAATGTATGCCATTATTCAGCACCTCCCCAGGCCTTCAGTATTTTCTTTTCGGCAAACTTAAGTATACCGTCAAGGATAATGCCGATAACACCGATAACAAGAATAGTCGCTAAAAGAATATCTGCACGGATGTTGTTTCTTGCATCGATTATCTGGTAACCAAGTCCTGACTGAGCACCTACCATCTCACCGGCAACAAGGAAGATCCAGGCTGTTCCTACTGCAAGGTGGATGCCGTTTGCTATCTGCGGGAACGCAGCCGGCAGAATGAATTTCCATGTAAGCGCAGGCTGCTTTATCCCGAAATTTGATGCAACTTTAAGATAGACCGGATCGATGTTGTTCACTGCGGCAACCGTGGAAAGAAGCACAGGGAAAAATGCCGCAATGAATATGATCACGATCGCCGGTATCTCACCGATGCCGAAAAGAAGAACGATGAACGGCATCCAGGCTGTCGGCGAGATAGGTCTTAAAAGCTGAAGTGCGGGATTTACATATTTAAAAACTCCCGGCAGACGTCCGAGGATGAGTCCCAGGAAAACAGCCACGACTACAGAACTTATGTAACCGACGGAAAAGCGGAACATGCTTGTACCGATGTTCTTAAAAAGAGTTCCGTCGGTGATCATTTCTATAAGTGCAAGAAACGCCTGAAACGGTGAAGGAAACAGCGCATCACTGTAGTCGCTGACCATATAGGCGACCTGCCAGATACCGATAAGAACTGCAACCGACACGACTGCATTCTTAACTGACAATAATTTTTTCATTAACTTCATTCCTTAAATAATCTGAGGGATAAAACGGGGTTTTACCCTGCATTCCTGCCCTGATCAGTGAAATGACCGGGACTTACTGAAAATCGTTCTTTACAAATTCTGCATAGGACGGCGGATTGTCTGAGAGACCGTATTTCTTTACCTTATCAGTAAGCAGTGTGTATGTTTCCTCTGAGATCTCAAGATCGTCAAATGAGATCCACTGAAGTGAGATATCGAGAACATCGCTGCTCTGCTTGAAATACTTTTCTGCAGTCTTCTTCGCTGTTTCAGCGTCGAGTGCCGCACCGGCTTTTTTGTAGCTTTCAACGAACGACTTCGCCTTGTCAGTTTCGTTCTCAATGAATTTATCTGTAAGAACAAGACCGCAGCAGACAGAATCCTCCCAGAGTTCCTCAGATGTATACAGTACCTTTCCGGCACCCGTCGCAACGCCCATAGCACCGAACGGTTCAGCAACACAGTAGCCGTCGATCTGTCCGCTTGCAAGGGCTGAAGGCATTTCAGTAGGAGCAAGCTCAGTTACGTTTATGTCATCCACAGTAAGTCCTGACTTTTCAAGGACTTCGTTAAGAAGAATGTTGTGTGATGACTGTCTGTGCGGAATCGCAAAAGTCTTTCCCTTCAGGTCCGCTCCGTCGTTTATACTGTTTGAAACTATTACGACGTTTCCGTCATGGTGGCCGAGTGCCACAGCCTTTATTCCGACGCCTTCCTGCTTTGACTTCATTGCAAGTTCTATAAGAACTGACGCACCGTCGACCTTTCCGGTGTTGAGCGCATCAAGCAGTTCCGGCCATGAACCGAATTTTACAAGTTCGACCTTAAGTCCGTTTTCCTTTTCAAGTTCTTCTGCTTCCTCGAGTACCGGAAGCGCATGTGTGATAGGCAGATAAGCGATCTTTACTGATGATTCCGGCGAATTCCCGTCTGATGCCTTTCCGCATCCTGTAAGTACCCCGGCCGAAAGCGCCAGTGCCGTGATCAGTGATAATGTTCTTTTTTTCATACTAAAACTTCTTTCTTATATTTTCTATGTATTTGGTATGTATTTAGATTATCACATTTAATCTATCAAGTCAATAGGTTTGGTCTTACTTATAATTTATATTTATATATAGATTTTATCTATAACCGGCTATAGTACAGATTTCAGTAACATCGTCACCTGAAGAAGTTCCATCGTTTCGAGTATGCGGTTCGACACTCTGACAGAGTTATCCATATGCCAGTTCAAAAATCCATAAAGATAATGTGAACGACAAAAATCCCGGTAAGGTCATCATCTTACCGGGATCATTATTTTATCTATGTAATCACGTATGTGCACAGGATCACTGCGGATTCTGGCCGTCGGCTGTGTTCTTGCCGCCTTTTACCTTGTTTATTTCCTGGGTAGTTCTCTTTACGTCCTGAAGTCCCTTTGTAAAGTACATTTCAGCATCGTGTAGCATATTATCAACATAGCTGCTTGTGGCACTTCTGATCTCCTTTGAACGTGCCTGAGCCTGTGAAACTATCTCGGCAGCTCTCTGCTTTGCCTCCTTGACGATAGTATCTCCGGAAACAAGAGCCTTTGCTCTTTCCTCAGCCTGCTGAACTATCTGCTCAGCCTTCTGTTCGGCTTCCTTTATTATTCTTTCACAGTCAAAATCTATGAGCTTTGCACGCTTGATCTCCTGAGGAATATTGAGTCTTATATCGTCGATAAGTTCTCTGAGACGCTCCGAGTCAATGATCATCTTATTCTGTGAAAATGGCATAAGTGCAGATTTATCAAGCAATTCCTCCATCTGCTCAAGTATCTCGTCTATATTGTTCATATGCAAGTCACCGCGGGCAAACCGTGGTTCTCTCCTTTCATCATGAAATGAAATAATAAATATATATATAATAACCTCTGACGCTGAAATTCAGACTTTCAGAAGATCATTTAACACCTGTTATCCTGTTCACAATGCTTTCTCTGATAACATCAGGAACGAAGCTGCTTATGTCACCGCCGAAGGCAGCGATCTGTTTAACTACACTTGAACTGAGGTACATGTTTTCGGTACTTGTTGTAAGGAACACTGTTTCAGCATCCGGATAAAGCTTTTTATTGGCAAGAGCCATCTGAAACTCATACTCAAAGTCACTGACCGCCCTGAGTCCCTTTACTATCGCGCAGGCTCCGACTTCACGGACATAATCTGCCAGAAGTCCGTCAAGAATATCGATAACGACATTATCCATTCCGGAAGTAACATCCATTATCATCTTGATCCTCTCGGTCGGCGTAAAAAGCGGCTGCTTTGAAAGGTTTGTCGATACAAGAATTATGACCTTGTCAAACAGCGTGGACGCACGGGTGAAAATGTCGATGTGGCCAAATGTCACCGGATCAAAACTACCCGGGCAGACTGCTATCCTTCTCACCTCTGAAACACCTCTTGTTTCTAAAAAATAACATCAGACTCCTGCATGGATAAACTGACTTATTTCTATTTTACCATACTTATATTTTTTTTTCAAGACCAGCGGACCAATTTTCTCAGGAAGTTCAAGCCGCTGTTCATGTTCACATATTACTCTTCCGCCTTCATTCATACGTTCCGCAAGAAGAGGAAGCGCCTTTTCAAGTATTCCCATATTATACGGCGGATCAAGAAAGGCCAGATCATACATGGTTCTGTCGCTTTTAAGAAAGTCAAGCGAATCCATGAACACTACCCTGCTTTTATCTGTAAATTCAGCAGTCTCAATGTTTTCAGTGATGATGTTTACTGAAGCTTTTGATTTGTCAACGAAAACGACCTTTTCAGCACCACGGCTCAGAGCTTCGATACCAAGCTGGCCGCTGCCTCCGAAAAGATCAAGTACTGTCGCACCCGGGATCTGAAACTGAACAGCAGAAAACATGGCTTCCTTTACCTTATCAGTTGTCGGCCTTACGTCGCTGCCTTCAAGTGTTCTTAGTTTTCTCCCTCTTGCAGTACCTGCAATTATACGCATAATGAGACCGCTCCTTAAACTTAAATAAATTAATAATAAAAATATTATACTACATTTTTTTTACAATGTCTATAGCAACAGATAAATCAGTATTTTCCTGAGAAAATACTGATCAAACCGGAAATACGGATTCGCCCTGTGCTAACTTAACTTCAAGATCAGTTCCGCTGCCGTTTCCGCGGATATGCCGGCGATGCGGCTTACTTCCTCCGGTTCTGCCTTTCCTATGGCTTCGACTGTACGGAAATGAGCCATAAGTTTTGCCGCCTTCTTTTCACCGATCCCCTTTACCGATGTCAGACGGGAATCGAAGGTGATCTTTGAATGAAGCTTTTTCTGATAGGTGATCGCCACACGGTGCATTTCATCCTGTATGGCCGTCAGAAGCGTAAACGCTGACTTAAGGCTTGAAACGGATATCTCCTCGCCTCCGGTCGAAATCGCCCTCGTGCGGTGTTTATTGTCCTTGACTATACCGAAAACCGGAACGTCGATACCCATCTGCCTTAAGTAAGGCTCAACGGCATTGACCTGTCCCTTTCCTCCGTCAAGGAACACCAGATCAGGCTTTTTTCTGAAACCTTCATCGGTTTCATTTTCATCTAAAAAATGTGTGAATCTTCGTTCAAGCACTTCATGCATGCAGGCGTAGTCGTTCTGAATCGCAACGTTTTTTATTGAAAAACGCTTGTACCTCTTTTTAAGAGGTCTGCCGTTTTCAAAGACCACCATGCTGGCACACATTGCCGATGAACCAAGGTTTGAAATATCGTAGGCTTCAATGTACTCGGGCGGTTTCGGAAGTCCCAGAAGCTTTGAAAGCTGTTCGAGAGCAATAAGTTCCTTTCCCGTTCTTCCCGCCCTGACGGAAAGAAATTCGCTGGCATTGTTCCTCGCAAGCATTATGTATTTCATCATGCTGCCCTTCTGCCTGAACAGGACGTGTACGGCATGGCCGGACTGTTCCTTCAGTATTCCGGAGATAATGTCAGCATCATCACACATGTACTCGGTAAATATCTTTTCCGGAATGTCATGGCCGCTTGAATAGTACTGCATGATAAAGTCAGTGTAAAGCGAGCTGTCATTTTCCGTACCTTCAAAAAAGTAGGAGTTTTTATCCACAAGTTTTCCGTTCCTGTAAACTATAACAGAAACGCATGTACCGTCCGGATCGCTTACAGATGCGATTATGTCCGTGTTGTCTATGTCCGGATCGAATATCTTCTGGGTCTGCGAAGCTCTGGTTATATTGTTTATGCGGTCACGGAGAACAGCCGCCTTTTCAAATTCCAGGTTTTCAGCCGCCTGCTCCATTTCCCTGCGGAGCTTTTCCACTGAATCGCGGCTGCCCGTCTTTATGTAGTTAAGCGCCTCGTCAATGATCTTTCCGTAGTCTTCGGCAGATATTTTTCCGGTGCACACTCCCATACACTGTTTTATGTGGTAATTCAGGCACGGACGTTTGTTCGCCGGAGTGGTGCACGGAAATTTCTTGTGACATACAGGCAGCATGAAGACCTTGTTTACTTCAGCAACGGTCTGCTTTGTAACACCGGAACTTGTGTACGGTCCCAGTGTCGTGCCGCCTTCGATATTCCTTTTTTCAGCGGTTATACGCGGATAAAGTTCACCGGAAACGTGTATGTAGTGATAGCCCTTGTCATCTTTCAGAAGAATGTTGTACTTGGGCTTGTGCTGCTTGATGAGACTGCACTCGAGCACAAGTGCCTCGTACTCAGTGTCAGTTACTATAAAATCATAGTCAAAGACGTTTTCCACCATCTTTGCCACCTTCGGCGTGTGGTCAGCCGACTGTCTGAAATAACTGGTGACACGGTTTTTAAGATTCTTCGCCTTGCCGATGTAAATGATCTCACCGGCTTTGTTTTTCATTTTATAGACGCCGGGAAACGTGGAAAGTCTGTTTGTTTTTTCTCTGAGAAATGGAAGTCTCTCGTTCATAGTGTCTCCGCTTTGTAAAGGAAGAATCTGCGTGCCTTACCGCCGACAGTGTTGATGTACTTCATCAGTTCAAGCTTTTCGACAAGCACTTTTGTGCCCTTTTCAGCCATATCCTTGAATTCCATTTCGATCTCGTAATCACATTTTCCGAGGTAGAAATTAACGTCGAAATCAATGGAAAGTGAATCGGAAGGGCGAATGCTGGTCCTGTGAGTTATAAGTTCTCCCTGAAGCGAAAAAGGTATCCACGCATATTTTCCGCTTTCCAGCGTAATATCACTCCTCAGTCTTTCAATATCCATGCATGTTTCATTTGCCGTGGAATAGTCATTTCCCGTAAGCTGCTGCGATTCCTTGAGTTCAAGACGAAGGCTGTTCTCAGTCTGCCTTGCCCTGAGGGTTGTGTGATTGGACAGCAGATAGTTGTCATCAGTATCGTAATAATAGTTTATCTGAATGACATCCTTGTATTCAGCGTCGGTATAACGTTCCTTTATAAGCTGCATTATCTCGTAGAATTTCGCTTTGTCCACGAGAAATTTATATTCGGTTTCCTTCATTTTTCTGCCTTTCTGTTTCTGGATTTTTTCTGCTCCTTCATGAGCTCCGTAAGTCTGCTGTATACTTCCAGTGCAGCCTCCTTTGATCCTTCACCGACCTTTTTTCCGCCGTATACTGCAGCATCGTGGTCTGCAACTGTCGCAGACATATCTGTTCCGTATACATCAAGAACATATTTTCCTGTTTCGGCTGATGTCATGCTTTCAGCAAGTCCGAGTTTTTTTCTTATCCTTGAAACTATCATGCTTACCGACTTTTCATCGGAAGCTTTTTTCAGCCTGTGGAAAAATATCTTTTCTGAAAAATACGGTTTGATCCTTCTGTCAAAGAACAGCACAAAGATTATCAGCAGCAGGGCGATTACTCCCATAACGACTGACATTCTGTAGTCGAATGAAGATTCTTCCACAGCTTCGGCTATCTGCGTCGGTTCAAATGATTTCCAGCCGTATCCTGAGATATAGAGTTCAGGAAATGCATGGAGATCGCTGTCAGTTACTGAGATATAAAGTCCCGGAAGCTTTCCTGAAGAACCGCTCATGGCAGGAAGCGTTGCTTCGCTGTACGGATCGTGCAGATGAAGTCCCTCGGCATATCTTGCCGGAATGCCTGCCGCTCTCGCCATAAGTACCATTGCTGTGGCGTAGTCGGAGCACAGACCTGTCTTTCCTTCGGTAAGAAAGTATTCCATATTGTAACCGTCAGGCTTCCTGTAGGTAAGACTGTACTTAAAATCATTCAGCCTGAAATATGATTCTATAGCTAAAGCCTTTTCGTAGTCTGAATCACACCTGCGGATGACGTTCTCAGTGATACGGTAAACCGACTCAGGAATTTCTGTTTCAGTCTCATTACTGTACTCCATTGCACTGATATAATCGCTGCTGTACGCCGTTATCACTTCGTTGTATTCTGTAATACCGTTATCTGACAGGATCTTTAAAAGTTCACTTAAGAATACCGGGAACGTACTGTTGTTCACGGAATTTACAACTTTCTGAAGATTTTTCTCCCTTAATGAACTGTCGGAATAATATCTTAACGAATAATTCGGATTATTTGAATCAGATGAATAGAGCATTCCCTGTTCCGTCCTGAAAACATCGCCGCGGCCTGAGCTTACAACAGATACTGAAAAAGCAAGGACCGGACTGTAGCAGAAACGTGAATTGACCTTTGTGGTCAGCAGTGTTACTGCTCTGACATATGATTCCTTAAGTTCGGGCGCAAGACCTTCGAGTCCGTATTTTTCCGCCCACGCGCTGTCAAGCTCTGCAGCTTTTGCAACAGCGGAATAAAACTTCGCAGGATCAAGAAGTTCGGCATCGGTTTCACTGAGCTTTTCTCCTGTAGTTTCATTTTCCATGGTTCTCCACAGGTTTTTGTCGAAGTTGTAGAGACTGTATGTCTGTGACTTAAGGTTTATCGGCTCCTCATTGGTAACAAACTCGAAGAGTCTGATGTTTGCGCTGCCCGTATAGGCAAGTGACGAGGAGGTGGTTTCTGAAACGATGCCGAGACGGTGGAGCATGTACTCCGTAAATCTCTGTGATTCGAAAACAGTATCTACCCAGGAGTTATCGATGTCCAGTTCAGGCTTCGGGATAACAAGCGCCAGAAACGCCGTAAATGCGAGGAACACGACCATTGATCTCTTGTAACCCTTTTCAACGATCATTCTGTGCCGCGGTTTCGTGTTTACCTGGCGGCAGTGGATCATAAGAGCCATGTACATCACAAGCAGAAGCAGTGCAAAAAACATCGGTACCTGCGCGGTTTCCTTTCTGTATACCGCAAAAGGAATGAGCGTTATAAGGAACGTCATCGATATTCTGTAACGCACCGCTGAAAAATAATAGACTGTTGACGCAATAAAGAAATTGATTATTATAAACGTCGCTGCAACATATGCAGGTGAAAACTCAACAAGTGACTGAGGTGACAGAAACCATACAAAATAATCGACTGTGCTCTGGTTGTTTCCGGTTTTCACCGCTATGCTCACAAGTGCTCCGATGGCAAAAAACGAACCGAGAATGGAAATGAACCTCAGTATCATGGATTTGCCCGCAATATATGTATAGAACGAAAATACTGTAGCCTGTATAATTACCGTAACAAGCGTGAGCAGTGCAAGATAATCCCTGCTGTAGACATACATGCAGCTCGTCACGATCGAAATGCAGAGAATGAGAGGGACAATATTCCTGAGTACGCCTTCCCTGTAAAATCTTATCATTTGCCCACCTCCGTCAGACAGTCCTAGTCAGATGCCAGTTCTCATCAAGGAGCCACAGCTCCGGCACAGGAATACTGTCATCTTTGTAAAGGTTATCAGGAATAACAAACTTGACATGATTTCCTGCCAGCACGGAATTTCCGGCCTCCTCCGCAAGCCGGTCATAAATGCCGAGCGTACATACAATATCCATGTCGGAAGACTTGGATCCGGGAGCTGAACTCAGATCCGGGGTCTTGTTTCCGGTGTCAAGATACTTTATCACTTCGCAGGCGATCCTTTCGACATCCTCGCGGGAAACGACATCTTCGGAAAGGGTCTCTTCATGTCCCGGACAGATGAAAGTGCACTCGATGCCGTTCCGGACGCACATGTCTAGGAGTGACAGAGCACCTTCGGTTATCCTTCCTGTATCGGCAATTCCCGGACGTTCCGCTGAAGCGGTTTCAGGGATGCTGAGATCGAGTATAACTTTAGGAAGCGTGATACCTGCGCTTTCATCCATTCGCACATAGAGTTCATTTTTCTTTGATGAAAGCTTCCAGTTTACTTTCTTAAGGGAATCGCCCGGCACATAGTTTCTGTATCCGTATCCCGGAAACGCCGCTCTGCCGTATACTGCAGCCGTCTCAGTTTCGTCGTCGTCATTGTCCGGAAGTGTATCTGAAATACTTCTGAGTATCTCGGAACAGTCCGTTATCTCGTGTATTTCAGGAATGATGTCTATTTCGTGCACGATCTGCTGAAAAGGCATCTTAAAACGGAAAATGCCGAGATAGTCGGTAATGTACATGTGCCCGATCTTCACCGAGGCTCTGCCGCATATTTCAGGGAAAACGGAAATGTCGAAGTCCAGGTTTCTGTTCTCGGACATTGAAAACCTGTACACGTCGTAGTCGGGCTTTCGGAAATGCTCTGTAGCCCTGAATTCGAAGCTGATGACCGGCAGCGGAAGTATCGTGTTTTTGGTGATGCGCACTTTTACCGTACACTTCCTGTTCTTACGTACCAGATCATCGGCGCTTTCTATTTCAAGCTTTACTTTTTTTCTGGAAAACAGTGTAAGAAACACTGAAACAAGCGGTACGACAATGAGGAACACTGTCATTATTCCTCCGGCATTACGGTCGAAAAGCACCATGTAAACCGCAGCTGACAGAAGAACTATAATATATGAAAATACTGCTTTCATAAAGAAGCACCACCTCCGCCGTCAGTTCGCGGCATCGGCCGGAACAGGGGTCTCTTCCAGGATCCTCCTTATGAAGCCTTCTGATGTACCGTACTTCGTCCTTCCCTTTACGGAAAGAATAACTCTGAGCGAAAGAACACACTCAGCAATATACTTGACATCGTCAGGTGTAACGTAATCTCTTCCGTTAATGAACGCAATGGCCTTGGAAGCCTTGTAAAGAGTGATGCTTCCTCGCGGGCTCACTCCGAGAGTGACCATCTCGCTGTCGCGTGTTGAACGTACTATATCAGTTATGTACTTTTTAACTGACGGTATTACACGGACATTCTTCACATGTTCCTGAAGATCTGCTATGTCATCAAGAGAGATAACCGCGCGGACTACGTTTTCAACCGGATTTCCGAATTCCGTTCTTTCAATTATCCTTATTTCTTCCTCGGCAGTAGGATATCCCATGCTGATCTTCATGAAAAAGCGGTCCATCTGTGCTTCAGGAAGATGATATGTTCCGTAGGTCTCGACCGGATTCTGGGTCGCCATTACCATGAAAGGCTTAGGAAGATCATGTGTCTTTCCGTCAAGGCTTATCTGACCTTCCTCCATCACCTCAAGAAGGCTTGACTGTGATTTCGGCGAGGCACGGTTTATTTCATCGGCCAGAAGAAAATTGCACATGGCCGCACCAGGTCTGTATTCAAGTTCGCCCGTTTTCTGATTTATCATGGAAAAACCGATTATATCGGACGGCATGATATCCGGAGTCATCTGCACACGGTTGAACTTTCCGTCGAGAGACTTTGCCAGAGATGAGATCAGCTGAGTCTTACCCACGCCCGGAACGTCCTCTATAAGAATATGACCCTCACAGAGAAGCGCCGCTATGACCTTTACTATAACATCTTCCTTGCCGACGATCGACTTTTCAATATTATCCTTAAGCTTCTGTATTTTTTCGTCCATGTAATTCACCTGTTTTTCTGTTATTCTGCATTTATTATTTCCTTTTATATAAACTATATTATAACAATTATCGTTGTTTTTTTCAATAGCTTTTTTATTGGATATCACAAAAATCATATGTGTATGCACAAAAAAAGAGACAGCCGCAGTGACTGTCTCTCTTCTGTATCTGAATTGATAGTGCTGTACGAATCAACTTCTTTATTATTCATACTTGATGTTGAAAGGATCGTATCTCCTTACAGCAGCATCATTGAATTTTATACCGAATGATTCTGCCCATTCAAGTGCCATGTTGTCGAAATCATCCTTGAACATTTCTGTAAGCATGTTTGTTCTCTGGTCGCCTTCGAAGTAATCTTCTCTTCCTGTGATGTCAAGGCGCTGGATAAGGTAAAGGCCGTTGTTTTCATCGTCTTCAACCAGAACAGCCGGACCGCCTACCTTGCAGTCATTGAAAACAGCCTTGTTTACTTTTTCTGACGGGTTGTATCCGTCGTCTTCTGAACCCTTCTTAAATACAGATTCATTTTTGTACGGATCAGCATCTTCTTCTGCCTCGTCCTTTTCGTCTGAAGCTTCTTCAGTAACAGCCGGTTCACCGTTTTTATCTGTTACTGCTGCTGTTGCTGTTTCAGCAGCCTTATCATCTTCAGAAGCAGCTTCAGTTTCTGAAGCTTCATTTTCATCCTGATCAGCAGCTGCAGTCACGCTTTCCTCAGAATCTTCTGTTTCAGGAGTTGTAACCGCTGTTTCTTCACCTGACACAGCCTCTGTTACTGCTGCATCTTCTGTGCCGGTAACTTCTGTCGTCTGCTCAGCTTCTGTCTGCTTTGCTTCTTCGCCGGAAACAGCTGCTGTAACTTCAGCCTCACCGGTAACTTCAGCATTTTTCTTTTCTTTTTCTTCGGCAAGCTTTGCCTTGTAATCATTGTACTCCTTGATAAGATCATCGAAGTTTTTGCCTGATTCAGCCTTCTTCTTATATTCTTCAGCAAGCTTCTTTACTTCAGCCTTTGCATCGTTGTCGAGCGCATTGCCTTCTGAATCAGTAAGATCGAACTTGATATACTTTACTCTTGAATAGTTGCCTTCGAGATATGCAGCGAGCTGTGCGTCATCACATTCCTTTTCGCCGCCTTCACCGTAGTAGTGGAGGAATACCTTATTTCTCTTGTAGTCGTGCTCAACGATTTTGCCGAATGATTCCTTGCCGATACCGTTCTTTTCGTACATACCTGAATAATACTGCCAGTATGTCTCGGACATATTCTTGATGTTGTCCTTGTCTTCTGCAGTGAGTTCGAGTCCGAGTTCTTCAAACTTCTGATCGACAGCAGCAAAGATCTTTACCTGCTTTGAAGCCTTGTCGTTTACCCACTGTGAAACATTTACTCCGTCAACAGTAAGAGTTTTAAGAAGCTTTTCATCCTTGGTATCAAGATCAGCATTTTCCTTTGTAAGTTTTGAAGTAGCCTCACTCATGGCTTCTGTCTGATAGTAGATATAAATGCCGGAGTTTATTTTTTCATCCTGACATTCAGCGATCCATGATGTGCCTTCTCCGCATGCAGTTACAGCAAATACCATTGTAAGAGCCGTTGCAGCAGCAAGAACTTTTCTGTAAATATTCTTATTGAAAGACATTATTATTTACTCCTTTTGTCTGTTGTGTATTATCAGCCGTTACTTCCGGAACAGCTGAGATCGTGTCCGGAAACAGCAGAATTACGCTCTGATCACAGTATATGCCCGATCGTTCACAGCATCATCTGTAATTCATATGCTTTTCTATTATATAATATTTTTGCGGATAAGTCTATAGAATTGCAAATATTTTTTTAAACTAAAAAAACTTCTTTAATTAGCTATTGAAAAATTATGAAAATATGATAAAATAGATAATAGTATACTTATAAGGAAACCCTGAAAAGATAGGATGTGAAATATTTGTATCTGAGCGGGCTGATCGGCTCTGTATGGAGTATTTTCAAATCAATGAATATCGGCGACTTTTTCGATATCGCCATTCTTTCGCTTATCATATTCAAGTTAATACAGATAATCCGTGAAACACGAGCAGGGCAGCTTGCAAAAGGTATCATATTTCTTCTGATCGCGTACTTCACCTGTGTCATTTTTAAATTCAAGGCAATGGAATTCCTGCTGTCCGTTATACTCAACAACGGATTTATAGCAATACTGATAATGTTCCAGCCGGAAATGCGCCGTGCGCTTGAACGTGTAGGACGCACCAGCGTTTCAAAACTTTCATTCTTCAACAATCATCCCGATGATTTTGTTGCCAGATGGGAGACTGCGATTAAGGAGATCTGTGACAGTGTTGATGAGCTTTCCGCAACCAAGACCGGTGCTCTTATAGTTCTTGAAAGAAAGACAAGGCTTGGACTTGAAATCAGTTCAGGAACCATGATGGAATGTCTTCCGAGCAAGGAACTTCTCGGAAATATCTTCTACCCTAAAACACCTCTTCACGACGGTGCGGTAATAATGAGAAACGGCATGATAGTTGCTGCAGCATGTTACCTTCCAAAGCCGGAACGTGAAGAACTCATAGACAAGAAACTCGGATCGCGTCACCGTGCTGCCATAGGTATGAGTGAAAATTCAGACGCGGTAATAGTTGTCGTTTCCGAAGAAACAGGCACTATTTCAGTGGCATGCAACGGGAAGCTTTTCAGAAACTTTTCCTCAAAATCGCTCAGCATCTTTCTGATCGATCACGTTATCAATGACAAGTCAGATGAAGAAGAAGACAGCAAAAAGCATTTCCTTATGTTAAGCCGGAGGAAAAACAAAAAATGAAGAACATACTCAATAAAGTCAAACTCTTTGTGGAACGTTCCCTTGAAAGAGATTCCGTGCTGCTGGTCATTTCTGTTCTTCTCGCTGTTTTCATCTGGGGATATATCACCACCCAGAAATGGCCTGACGATCACATATATATAAACGACGTTCCTGTTGATTTCGAAGCCAGCATAGCCGGCACTCCTGCCGAGGCAGAAGGATACAAGATCTACGACGCCGACGTACAGAATGCAGACATAAGGGTCGATGCCAACAGAAAATATATCGGATTTCTGACAAAGGAAAAGTTCTATATAAAAGTAAGCGCTGACAACTACAGCGGTGAACAGCCGGTGACTGCAAAACTCACCGTTCAGAAAACTGATGACAACAGCTATGACTGTGACTATAAACTGAAAGAACCGAGTCAGAACAAAGCAAAGGTTTATTTTTACAAAGAGATCACGAAAACAGTGGATGTAACGGTAAAGGCTCCGGGCATCACTGCTGCCGAGGGTCACAAGCTGAAAAGTCTTACCTGTGAATCGGTTTCCGTAACAGGACCGGAACCCTACGTAAATATGATAAGCTCCTGCGAGCTGAATATCACTCAGAACGTAGCCTATGACACAAGAAGGTCATTTCAGGTCACAGCTTCACTCGGAAACATTACTTTCCTTAACGATAACGGAGAAGACATCAACAAGATAATCAGACCTTACATGTCGAAGAATCAGTTCACTATCAACAAAAGTGAGCTTAACGTCATGGTAAATATCTCGAGCATCAAAAACCTCGATATCCAGTACAGTCACGTTATCACTGATGTTCCGGACTACTTTAACAGACAGTTCATTCTTGACAGACTTTCACTCAGCACACCTTCCATAACCGTTTCTTCGGACGACCCGTCTATCGACGACATCGATTCACTTCCGGTATCAAGCGATGAATCCATTTCGCTCAGTTCGATAAACAAGGACTTCACAGCGTCATTCGATCTTACCAAAGCACTTGAAAGCTATCCGAAACTGAACAATGACTCAAACGTTGTTTCAACGTATCTGAAATTCGATAGTACCGGACTTGCTGAAAAGACTTTCGACAGTATTGATGATTCACGATTTACGATCAAAAATCCTTACAAGTCAAAATATGTAGCGCAGCACATCACCCAGCGTCTTGACAATGTCACGATAATCGGACCTGCGGAAGACATTGAAAAAATTACTGCGGACAATCTTACCGTAGAAATAGACCTTTCAAAGAGTACGGTCTCAGGAACCGGCAAACTCAACACCGGAATAAACACCTACAAGGCACTGGTGCTTCTGCCGTCAAAATACCAAAACGTATGGGCTTACGGTGAGTACACAGTCGATGTCGAGATCTTCGAAAACGAAAATCAGCAGACTGAAGTGACGACAGCATCTTCTGATTACTGATCATAAATTCCTGCCGGTCATTTGATATGTTTGCTCACTGCATGCCGGCTAACAGTAAACGAAAAATAAATTGTTCTTTTACTATTTAAAAATAAAGCATGTTTTATAAGGTTTCCCATATTCGCAATATATGGGAAACCTTTTTTCATTGCATTTTCTGAATATTTATGAACAAAGTATTAATTTTTCAAAGTTTATAAAAAAAGTATTCACAAGCATGTCTTTTTTGTGTATAATAGTATCGTATGGAATTGATTGAAATAAGTTGCATTTATTTTAATTAAAAATTTGAAAGGATGATTTTCTCTAATGGTTCAGAAAAATTTAACAGGTAAGGCTATAGCAGCTGTTGCTGCTCTTACACTCACTGTTTCAGGTCTCGGACAGACAGGTGCTGTTTTCGGCGGAAACACAGTTAAGGCTGCTGACACTGACAACTACGCAAAGCTCCTTCAGGCATCACTCTTCTTCTACGATGCCAACATGTGCGGAAAGAACGTTGAATCTAAGTCTCTTATGAAATGGAGAGGCAACTGCCACACAAACGACGAAGTTGACGGCGGTTTCCACGATGCCGGTGACCACGCAATGTTCGGTCTCCCACAGGGCTACGCAGCTTCAACACTCGGATGGAGCTACTACGAATTCAAGGAGGCTTTCGACGGACTCGGTGTAACAGCTCACTACAAGACAATCAATGATTACTTTGCTGATTTCTTCAGAAAAGCTACAGTTCTTTCAGGCGACAGCGTTTCAAAGATCTGTATCCAGAAGGGTCTCGGCGACACAGACCACGCTTACTGGGGTGCTCCTGAAAAGCAGGGCGACAGAGGCGGATGCGACTGGAGATCAAACGGTTCAGGCGAAATCGCAGCTGAATACGCTGCAGCTCTTGCAGTCAGCTACGTAAACTTCGGTAACAAGGAAGACCTTAAGTACGCTAAGGCTCTCTACAACTACGCTAAGGCAAACCCAAGCTGTTCAAACGGTGACTGCACAGGCTTCTACAAGTCAGACAGCTTCAACGATGACCTTGCATGGGCAGCTGGCTGGCTCTACATCGCTACTAAGGACGGCGGTTACAAGAATGACTGTCAGGCTAACCAGAAGAAGATTGGCTGGGTACACAGCTGGAACAACGTTGAAATGGGTGCTGCTTGTCTCGCAGCTGAGATCGGCGTAGGCAGCTGGGATGCAGTTACAGGATATCTCGGCGGTCAGTGCAACGGCAGCGGATATCTTTGCATGAGCGAATGGGGCAGTGCAAGATATAACTGTGCAATGCAGATGGCAGCTCTTGTATGCACAAAGCACAACGCAGGAAATTATACAAACTGGTGCCAGGGCCAGATGACTTATATCCTCGGTCAGAACCCGAAGAACACATGCTTCGTAACAGGCTTTGCTTCAAACTCAGCAAAGAACTGCCACCACAGAGCAGCTTCAGGCTACCAGGGATACGACGGTGCTGACGGATTCCACACAGGTGTTAAGGAATACAACCCTAACCACCACTACACACTTATCGGTGCTCTCGCAGGTGGTCCGGCTGATGCAGGCGGAACATACACAGACGTTATCGACGACTACAAGAGTAACGAAGTTGCTATCGACTACAACGCAGGTCTTGTAGGTGCTGCTGCTGGTCTTTACTCATTCAAAAAGTCAGGCACAATTGCTTCTTCATTCGAAGGTACAAAGAGCAACGGTGCAGGTGCTGCAGTAGTAACACAGCCTTCACCTACACAGCAGGCTCCTGCTTCTCCTTCTCCTACACCACAGCAGCCACAGCCTACACAGCAGCCTACAACTCAGCCAACTCAGCAGCCTACACAGCAGCCTACAACTCAGCCAACTCAGAGCTCAGACGGCGGCTACACTTATAAGGCTAACAAGAAGGTTACATACAGCGCACTCGGTGAAGACGACAGAATGATCGGATTCACTTACAAGGATTTCGGTATCTCAGCTAAGGAAAAGATCACAAAGGTTGACGTAAACATCTCAGCTAGCAAGAACATCGGTAAATACGTTGGTCAGTTCGGTACTTCAACAACTGACGATGCTGCAGGCTACTGGGCAATGGGCGATGAAATCACTCAGACAATCAGCGGCAACAGCGGCACAATCTCATGGAAGGTTCCTTCAGATATCTCTTCTATCATTCAGACAGAGTACGGCGGAGAAATCAAGTTCGGTGTATGGTGGATCGACTGTGATGAATTCACAATTGATTCTGTAACTCTCTACACAGACGGCAAGGCAGCTTCAACTACAACAACACCTAAGGCTTCACCGTCTCCATCACCTTCACCATCTCCTTCAACTTCACCAAGCCCATCACCATCTCCATCACCAAGTCCTTCACCATCACCTTCTCCAAAGAATGATGATGTTAAGGGCGACGTAAATGCTGACGGTTCAGTTACAACAAACGACTACGTAGCACTCATGGGCGCTCTTATCGGCAAGACTGATCTTTCTGCTTCAGGCAAGAAGAACGCTGATATGAACAACGATGGTAAGATCTCTATCATTGACCTTATTCTTCTCAGAAACAAGTTCAACTGATAAATTCACTGTATTATATCAGGAAACACTTATTAAACCGGAAATCCGGCGTTGCCGGATTTCCGGAGGTGGGATTTGCGGGGCTTCGCCCCGGAACCCCGCACTGATAAAACAGTGTTTCTGAAAATACCTGATACAACAAAAGCCATAGTATTTCGTATGAGATACTATGGCTTTTATATTTACCGCAAAACCTGTTCTGCGCCTGTTATGATCATTACAGAGGAGTCTTGTTTTTCTGTATCATGTAGACTAACTTCGACTTCATTTCTGCCGGAAGAAGGGACGAAGCTGCTACACTGAACTTCATTTTAGCTTCCGGTATTATAAGAAATTTTCCTTCAAGAGTTTTGTCAATCGCGTACTTGGCTACCATTTCCGATGAAGCCGGACTGAAGCTGTTTGACACGCCTATTCTTCTGTTGAATTCAGTCTGGACCGGTCCCGGGCACAGAACGCTTATCTGAACGCCGTTTCCGGCCTCTTTAGCCTCACGGTAAAGTGACTGTGAAAGATTAAGTACATACGCTTTTGATGCGTAATAAGCGGCCATGAGAGGGCCAGGATAAAATGCTGCCGATGAAGCCACGTTAAGGATCTTACCGCCTCCCTGACAGACAAATCTGCGGTAGAACAGTTTTGTAAGAATATGAAGTGCGGTAACATTAAGATTTATAAGACCGAGTTCCTTTTCAAGAGATGTCTTGTCAAAAGGACCTACATCTCCTATTCCTGCATTGTTTATCAGAAGATCTATCCTTACGCTCCGGCATACGTAGTATATCCTTTTTGCGTTCTCAGGATCAGAAAGATCTGCTGCGATTATCTTCACTTTAACAGGAAGAAGTTTTTTGAGTTTCAGAAGTTTGTTTCTGCTGCGTGCTACAAGAATAAGATCGTAGCCAAGTGTACTGAGATAAATGGCCATGTCACGGCCGATCCCCGTACTGGCTCCGGTGATCAGTGCTGTCATATCGTAATCCTCCCTTTAACTTTTGGAAACGCTGATTTATTCATTATAAGATTATTATATCAGAAAATCAGACTAAAAACAATAATATCATTGCAAACATTATTGAACAAAATACACAAAAAGCTCTTTACTTTTCTCTCGCATTATGGTATAATATATATAGAAATTAACACAGGGAGGGATCATCAAAAGAATGAATCCTGAAACCAAATTATCATACATCGTAACACCAAACGATTTTCTCAACGCCGGAGCTGTTTCAGAAGACATAAAAACAAAGCTCTCTGAAATGAACGTCAGCAATGAGATCATAAGAAAAGCTACACTTGCCGTCTATGAGACGGAGCTCAACATGATAATCCACGCAAACGGCGGACTTATCGAAGCTGAGATCACTCCTGAAGTGCTTAAAGTGGAAGCAACCGACAACGGTCCGGGAATTGCAGATCCGGAAATGGCTATGAACGAAGGCTACACCACTGTTTCTCCTGACTCAGAGATCCGCGCACAGGGCCACGGAACAGGTCAGGGCTTTTCGAAAATAAGAAAATGTACCGACAACTTCGAGATAGAAACAGAGCTCGGATGCGGTACAACAGTACGTTTTGAAATTTTGCTCAGTTAAAATATATTCTCAAAAAAATTCAAAAAAAGAATCAGGCACATGAATTTCATGTGACCTGATTTTTTTCGCTTATGACGGGAAGAGGAGTTTGCGTGGCTTCACCCCGTGTCCCCTCGATGATTTCCGGTAAGAACCATACAGTTGATCACTGCTTCTGCATACGTATGATAGCATCCTTCGGGAATACCTTGTCGCATGGTATCGAGAACTTCATCATTGCGTGGTTTGCACTCTCGACTGACTCATTCTTTTCGTTGTAGATAACATCTGCTTTGATGATCTGCGGTTCCTTGCCCGGTGAGAACACTTCGAGTGTATCTCCCGCGAGGAACTTGTTGCGTTGTGTGGCATAGAGCCTTCCGTCACGGCATTCATCAACAACAGCCACAACGTCATACTCCCTGATGTATCCGCCCGTTTCGTAGTACTGACTGTCCTTAGGATGTCCAAAGAAAAATCCTGTGCAGTACTTTCTGTGGCTTACCTTGAACACTTCGTCATAGACCCACTGAGGTACAGGCTCGCCCTTCAGACAGCAGTCCACAGCCATTCTGTAGGCGTTTGTAACCACTGAAACGTAGTAGGCTGACTTTGCCCTTCCCTCGATCTTGAGGCTGTAGATACCCGCTTCGCGAAGCTTGTCTATGTGTTCGATCATCGACATGTCCTTGGCGTTGAGAATGTATGTTCCCTGCTCGTCCTCAAAAACCGGATAAAACTCGTTCGGTCTTTTTTCCTCCTGCAGGTGATATCCCCAGCGGCACGGCTGGGCGCATTCTCCCCTGTTGGCGTCACGGTTTACAAGATAACTTGAAAGCAGGCAGCGTCCTGAGAAGGAAACGCACATAGCACCGTGAACGAAGCATTCTATTTCAAGATCCTTCGGAGTCTTTGCACGTATTTCAGCTATTTCATCCAGTGACAGCTCGCGGGCAAGAACTACTCGTTTGCATCCCATATTGTAGAGCTCGTTTGCAGTCACGTAGTTTACTATACCGGTCTGTGTGGAGGCGTGTATCACCATGTCAGGCGCATATTTTTTTATAAGCGAGATTATTCCTAAATCGGCAGCAATAAGTGCATCCACTCCGGCTTCAACCGCTTCACGCACAAACTGTTCAAAAAGCGGTATCTCGTTGTTACGCGGAAGAGTGTTGCAGGTCAAGAATACCTTTACGCCTTTTTCATGTGAAAGCTTTACGGCTTCCTTAAGCCCTTCAAAATCGAAATTGCCGGATGAAGCTCTCATGCCGAACTGCTTTCTTCCGAGATAAACGGCATCGGCGCCGTAGTTAAGTGCTGACAAAAGTCTTTCGCGGTCCCCTGCCGGTGCAAGTACCTCTAATTCCAAATTCAAAACCTCCGTTTATTCTGAGAACACACTGATATATCAGTTATTTCTTAAAAACACCGGACATGAAACATATCCGGTGCTTTTTCTTACTTATTTTCTTATCGATCAGTCATCGTAATCAATATCATCAATATCGATTCCTGCCTTGATGAGGTTAGCTTCGTGCTCTTCATTTGTTCTAGCATAATATGGTTCCTTGGTTTCAATGTTAGCACAGAAGTAATAGTAGTCTGTCTTGTTCGGCCAGAGTACTGCCTTTATTGCATCAAGACCAGGGCTGCATATCGGTCCAGGCGGGAGTCCGTTGGTCTGGTATGTATCATATGCTTTCAGCATTTTTGAAGTAACTGAATAGTCATCGAGGCTCTTGAGGTATCGGCTGTATTCAGTTGTCGGGTTTGATTCAAGAGCAGGGAAATGCTCATAGTCATTGAGACGGTTCATGAATACTGAGGCAACGTTCTTCATATCTTCAGTATTGGCAGCTTCAAGCTGTACGATAGATGCAAGTGTAACGACCTTGTCCATTGACATTCCGACTTCAGCTGCTCTTGCCTTCAGCTCGTCATCATACTTTGCCTCGAAGTTTTCGTAGATAGTTCTGAGAATGATCTCGTAATCCGTTTCTTCAAGTGATTTTACATCACCGTCAGGCGCCTTGTAGAATTCATAGGTATCAGGGAAAAGATATCCTTCCATTCTGTCAAAACGAAGATCATTTGCACTCGGCTGCGGAATGTTTGAGATAAATTCGTAGTCGTCAAGGCCGGCGTTGAAGTAGTATATGAACTTGTCAGCAGCGCATACGCCTTCATCTTCAAGCATTTTGGCAACAGATCTTAAACGCATGCCTTCCCTGATGGTTATTGTTACAGTTTCCTTTTCGATGTAGTATCTGCTCTGAAGCTCTTCAAGGATGTCCTGATAACCCATGTTAGGACGCAGGTTGTGGTTGCCTGAAACGTATTCTATAGGTTCTTCATTACGTTTTTCCTGAAGTTCAGCAAGTATTCTGAACATCCTGTCAACTTTGATGATAGGTTCTTTTCTGTTGTTTTCCTGATCAACAGTCATTATTCTTATAACATCATCTGTAGTTGCGTTTTCAGGGATGTTTACTATATAGGTCGCAGCACTCTTGTCTATGCCGAGAAACTCTCTGGCAAGGAAGATGATTCCCACAGATGAGAGTACTGAAACGCTGAGAATAGCGAAAATGAATACAAGAGCCACTGCTATTCGGTTTCCTTTTTTAGGTCTGATGTATCGTATCACCTTTGCAGGCTTTTTCTTTTTCGGAGGCGGTGCAGGAGCAAAAAGAGCCTTCATAAATCCCGAAACAGTACCTTTAGACTTTTTTCCGGACGAAGCAGGTCTTTTATTTATTTCCTGACCGTTTTCATCTTTCTGATTATCCATTAATATTTATTATTCCTTTCTCTGTTATTATATAGTCAACGCTTATATCATGCGGTTCGGACGGAACCGTATCAAAAACAAGCGGGCTGTAGCAGATTCCTGCCGGTGTTACGTCCTTTTCACGGCTTAAAAACCTGTCGTAATATCCTCCGCCGTAACCCGTGCGGTTTCCCTTAAGGTCGAAGGCTGTTCCCGGAACTATGCACAGGGCACCGGTAAAATCACGTACCAGACGTGTCTCGTCATATTCAGGTTCCGGAATTCCCATGAAAGAAGGTTTCAGGTCATCAAAACTTTTTATCAGAAAAAAGTCCATCTGTCCCTGCTTTCTGCAGCGCGGAACGGCTGTGGCTTTACCTTCTGCCAGAAGATATTCAATAAGTTTTAAAGTATCTGTTTCATCTCTGTATGAAACGTAGGTAAGGACAAGGTCTGCTTTTCCGATAAGTCCTGAACCGATGAGATTTTCAAAGATCTTCCGGTCCGCTTCTTTCTTTTCTTCCAGAGTCTGAAAAAGCCCTGAACGTGTTTTAAGGGCCTGTTTTCTGAAAAGCAGTTTATCATTCATCATCGGCTTGTGTACAGAAGTGATGAAGCAAGAGCTTCACTGATCTCTCTTGACTTAAGCACCTCAACTATCTTGAGTGAGAAGTCGATAGCTGTTCCCGGACCTCTTGATGTAAGGAAGCTGCCTGAAAGGCATACTGTTCCGTAGGCAATTTCAGCACCTTCAAGCTGGCTTTCAAAACCTGCATAGCAAAGTGCCTTGTGTCCCTTGAGAAGTCCCCTGTGTCCGAGAATGGACGGAGCTGCACAGATGGCAGCAACATATTTATTGTTTGTCACGCAGAAGTCTATCGCTTTCTGAACTGTGTCAGAAGCTTCAAGATTCTTTGTTCCCGGCATGCCGCCAGGAAGCACGATCATTTCTGTTTCAGCGTCCGGAGCGAAGTCTGTGTCCTTAACATCGGCCTGAACAAGTATGCCGTGTGAACCGCGGATAGCTTCCCTTCCGATACCGACTGTTTTAACATCAATTCCGCTTCTTCTGCAAAGATCAACTACTGTAAGGGCTTCGATCTCTTCAAAGCCGTCAGCGAGAAAAACGTAAACCATATTAAACCTTCTTTCCATGGAAACACTGATCAAACCGTAAATCCGGCTTCGCCGGATTTACGAAGGTGGGATTTGCGTGGCTTCACCCCGGACCCTCACTCTGATTTATGAGAAATCAGCGTTTTCCTAAGCTTTGTTATCTGAGTGCAGTCTGCTGTAAAAATCTTTTACTTCAGCGTATTTTCCGCAGGTCATCTTCCCTTCAGGACATTTGCCTTCGGCATAGCATGAAGGACCTGCTTTCTTAAACACATTCGGTGCGGCTTCGCAGCAGAGTTTCAGCATTTCATCTGCAACATCCTTTATTTCCCACTGTGCTCTGCAGCAGCAGCGGTGCCTGAAGAAATTCAAAAGACTTCTGACGTTCATCGTAACCACTATCTTGGTCTCGCACGCATTTGGAAGTACAAAACGCGCATCTTCATTAGCTTTTTTTCTTGCTCTGGATGCGGCTTCCTTTTCGTCAAAGCCCTGTTCCATAAAAGTCTTTTTATGATTTTCAGTGAGAATATCAGCGATCCTGTTATAACTCTCTGTAAGTGCTTCCATCTGCCTTTCAAACTCAGCTTTCGCTTCAGGTACAGCCGCAATTTCCGGCGGTGTTATGAAGTCAAATCCGTCTTCATTTACATAGCGCTGGCTTTTCTGTGAATATGACGCTATTCTGTGTCTTACAAGCTGATGCGAACATGCCCTTGATATTCCCTCAATGCCGAAAGTAAAGCTGACATGCTCAAGAACGCTCTCGTGTCCGATGCTTATGAGCATTGATACAAAGCTTTCCACCTTTTCATCGGTAAGTCCTTCCTTCAGCGACATGATATCGCTCGGGGAATAGCAGAGCCTTGCAGCAGTAGCAATAATTCTTTCCGGATCAGGAGTATGGGCTATAAGAGTTACTTTCAAACCTATACATCTCCCAAAACAATATTCCTTATAATTTTATCATTTTATACTATAAAAGTCAATAGAGTATACGTACAGAAAAAGCGGCTGCATCAAAAAATCCGCAGCCGCTTTTCTGAAGAGCACCTTATTTTACTATTTTCTTTGAACCGGCAACCACCACGTCTCCGGCTTTTATCAGCAGTCCGTCAGAAGCCACCAGCGTCAGATCACCGCGGATAACAACATAGATATGCAGATCAAAGTCCGCCTTTGCCTGTCCGACTGTGATGCCTTCAAGTCCGTTCGTTCTGTCAGCTACAATTTCGCCGATTTCTTTGATATCTTTGAATTTAATGTCTGAATACTGCTTTTTCGTATACTGTTCAACAAATCCGGCACTGATGATACCGGTAGGGATAGCTACTGCTCCGACTCCGAGGAACGCGCTGAAGATCGCTATTATCCTTCCCGCAGTCGTCACAGGATAAATGTCACCGTAGCCTACGGTAAGAAGTGTGGACACGCTCCACCATATACCGGAAAATGCATTTCTGTAGACATCCGGCTGAGCTTCGTGTTCAGCATTGTATATGCCGAGTGATGAAGCAAGCATGAGAATGAAAATTATAAAAAGTGATGACAGAATCTGATTCTTCTTTTCAAATAAAACGGTAGTTATTATATTGAACGAGTCGTACTGCGAATTCACCCTGAACAGTCTGAATATTCTGACGACTCTGAGCATTCGGAACACGATGAATCCTGAAAGGAAGAAAAACGGAAGTATCGTCAGAAAATCGATGATACCGTCAAATGAGAAAATAAATCTCAGAACCGCTTTCCCCTTGCTCTTTTCCGGATACAGCTGGTCAGCCGTCCACAGACGGAGGATATATTCCACTATGAACACACCGACTGTAAGTGTTTCGGTTATCCTGAACAGACCGTAAAAAGAACTCAGATTGTCGAATGTATAAAGAAAAGCTACTGTTATATTGAGAATGATACAAGTTACTATGAAATAGTCAAACAGTCTGCTCGGAAGATCATCCTTGCTTCCTATCTGTATTATCCGGAAAATGCGTTTTTTCATCTTTCCTCCTGTAACGAAAACTATAGTGAACTCAAAAAACGGATTTTACATTCACCTTCGCTACATTTCATTATAGCACTGTGAAATTATCATTTCAACAGCGTTTCAGACGTTTTAGTACAAACAATGCGCAGAAGCCGGTAAACAGGCCGGCGATAATACCTGACACTATAAGGAAGGGATAGTAGTAAAGCACTGCCGCCGAGCGCATTATCAGAACTGCGGCAAGTATCTGTCCGGTGTTGTGAAATACCGCTCCGGCAGCACTGGCAAGATACAGATTCTTTTCAGGAATCAGCTTTCGCATAATTATCATTCCGGCAAGGCAGAAGACCGCTCCCGCCGCACTGTACATAAGGGCGGAAAGATTACCGGCAAACACTGATCCCAAGATCAGTCTGACTGCAAGTATCATGGCCGCCTCGGATGGTTTAAAGCGGTACACTGCATATACGGTGATTATATTTGCAAGCCCCAGCTTCATTCCCGGTATGGGTGCCAGAGTCGGTATTCGTGATTCGACTATAAAAATAATAAGTGCAAGAGCCGCAAGCATGGACATCTCCGCAAGTTTTCTGGTTTTCAATACATCTGCTCCTTTTTGGTGACTTCAGGGAAATGACGGTTAGCAAAAGCTTACCCGGATACCTTAAAAAACGTCTGCATACGCAGACGTTTTTATTGTAGAAACGCTGATTTATTCATAAATCAGCGTGGGGCACGGGGCGAAGTCCCGCAATCTCCACAACCGGAAATACGGCTTCGCCGTATTTCCGGTTTAATCAGTGTTTCCTGTGATAAATGAAAAATCACTTAAGAAATCCGTCAATGATCTTTCTTTCAGCTTCCTCCTCAGTAAGTCCGAGCGTGCAGAGCTTTGTGATCTGCTCGCCTGCGATCTTGCCGATGGCAGCCTCGTGGATGAGTGACGCGTCGATGTTGCCGGCAAAAAGACCCGGAACAGCGTTTACACGGCCGTTTTCGGAAAGGATGGCATCACATTCGGAATGGCCTGTACACTTACAGTTACCGTTGATCGTCGAAACAAACTCCTGATATGAATTGCCGCGTGCAACAGATCTTGAAACGAGGTCAACACTTGAGCCGTCGCCGTTCATGTCCACCTTGAAGTCCGACTTTGCCTTTTCATCGCCTTCGGTCATAAGACGCTCCCTGATTACGAGCTTTGCGTCCTTTCCGAGCTTGGCTGTTGTGAGACGGCTTGTGGATGTAACGCCGCCTATCTGGACTGTATCCATTTCCATGTACGAGTTTTCATCCATTTCAACGTCAGTTACAGGATCTATTCTCTTTGCACCCTTGCCGTTACCGGTACCGATGTGCTTTTCCTTGTAAATGACCTTTGCGTTTTTGCCGATGAAGAAGCGGTGGATGCCGTTGTGTCTTGCTTCCTCCTCACCTTCGCTGTGAACGCCGCATCCTGCTACGATGATAACGTCAGCGCCGTCCTCAACGATGAAGTCATTGTAAACAAGATCGTTTACACCGGCCTTGGTAACGCATGCAGGGATATAAACCGTCTCATTCTGAGCCTTTGAACTGATCTTTATAACGATACCCGGATTGTCGCTCTTAGGTTCTATTTTGATGTTTTCAGATGACTGTCTTCCAGCGCATCCGCCGTCCTCACGGATATTGTATGCGCCCTTGTAGCTGCCGTCCCAGTCTGAAACCACGCTGAGAAGCTGTTCTGTAATACTGTTCATTATAAAGCTCCTCCTTCATTTGTCCTGAGCGAGCAGCGTGTTGCTGCCGTCTTGTCCATAAGTGAAGGGAATATTTCTTCCCTTGTGCCCATCTTTGAGACCTTTCCGTCCGCTACTACCGCAATGTAATCTGCAATGTTCATTATTCTCTCCTGATGTGAGATGATAAGGAGCGAACGGTCACTGTCCTTCTTGATATTTTCAAAAGCCTCGATAAGACTTGTAAAGCTCCAGAGGTCGATACCCGCTTCCGGTTCATCGAAAACGAGTATCTTTGCGTCTTTTCTCGCAAGAACTGTTGCTATTTCGATTCTCTTGCTTTCACCGCCTGAAAGGCTTGCGTCCGCTTCCCTGTCGATATAGTCACGGCCGCAGAGTCCGACAGTTGCAAGGAGATGGCACACTTCAGCACTTGTAAGTTCTTTTCCCGCTGAAATGGAAAGAAGATCACGAACTGTAAGGCCCTTGAAACGTACAGGCTGCTGGAAAGCATAGGCAAGGCCGTGTCTTGAACGCTCCGTTATGCTCCAGTCTGTGATGTCTTTTCCGTCTGCTATGATCTGACCGCCTTCCGGCTTGTAAAGACCTGCTATCACCTTTGCAAGTGAGGTCTTTCCGCCTCCGTTCGGTCCTGTAATTACTGTAAGTTTTCCGTCCGGTACTGTAAGGTCAACACCGTTCAGAATGCTTTCACCGGTCTCAGTGGACCATCTTATATCTTTAAGCTGCAGCATTTAAAATAATACCACCCTTTCTGTTATCATTGAGCAAATCATTGTCAGTTACATTTAAGTATATCACACGGATGGTGGAATGTCAAAAGAATTCGTTATTCAAGAATACTCATGATATCGTCCGCTGACATATGCATGATGTCGCCTTCGCCGTTTACTGCAATGTCGTAGAGTTCGGCTTTTTTCGTCTGAAGATCAATGATTTTTTCCTCGATCGTCCTGTCAGTTATAAGCTTGTAGATCTGGACGTTTCTCTTCTGTCCTATACGGTATGCACGGTCCGATGCCTGGTTTTCCGCCGACAGATTCCACCACGGGTCGTAGTGGATGACAATATCCGCGCCGGTAAGGTTAAGTCCCGTGCCGCCCGCCTTCAGTGAGATAAGGAAAACATTCGTATCGTCAGCATTGAAGTCATTTACAAGCTGAATTCTGTCCGCCGGCTTTGTCTGTCCGGTGATCGTGTAGTAGCTTATACCTTCCTCGTCAAGGCGCTTCGAGATAATGTCGAGCATCGACGTAAACTGTGAGAACAGAAGTATCTTGTGTCCTGATCCCACGCAGCTGCTTACAAGGTCGATGCACTGTTCAAGCTTGGCACTGCCGCCCTCGTAATTGTCGTAAACCAGCGACGGATCGCAGCAAATCTGTCTGAGGCGTGTGAGCATTGCAAGTATCTTGATGCGGTCGGCTCCGTCCTTTAAGTCCTTTGCAAGCGTCTTCTTGACGTCAGCCACATTTGCCGAGTAGACCTTGCTCTGCTCCTCGCCCATGTTCGCGTACATTATGGTTTCCGTCTTGTCCGGCAGTTCCTTTAAAACTTCCTTCTTCATTCTTCTGAGGATAAACGGAGAAACGACCTTCTGAAGCTCGCTTATGACTCTCGTCTCTTTCTTCGCGGTTATTGGAGCTTCAAAATTCTTTCTGAAGTAGGTATAGGCATACAGGTAATCCGGCATAATGTAGTCGAAAATGCTCCAGAGTTCCGCAAGGCTGTTTTCGACCGGTGTACCCGTAAGAGCAAATTTAACTTCGGCTTTTATGGATTTTACCGCCTTTGCAGCCTGTGTATTCTGGTTTTTGATATACTGCGCTTCATCAATGAACTGGAATGCGAAATCCAGATCCTCGTATTTGTCGATGTCGCGTGTAAGCAGTGAATACGGCGTTACGATAACATCGTATTTCGTAATATCAGCGAAAAGCTCCTCACGGGCCTGCACTGTACCGATAACGGTAAGCACGGAAAGTTCCGGAGCAAAACGTTCCGTCTCATTTTTCCAGTTGAGCGTCAGCGAAGCCGGGCAGACTACCAGCGCCGGTTTTCTTATCCCGTCCGGATTCTTCTTATTGTCAAGTATAAGTGAAATGGCCTGAAGCGTTTTACCGAGGCCCATGTCGTCTGCAAGTATACCTCCGAAATGGTATGCAGAAATTGTCTTCATCCAGCGGAAGCCGTACTTCTGATACTCACGCATGACACTGTCAAGTGAGTCCGGAACCGCAAGCTGATCGGAGTCATCCATCATCATTCCGTAGCTGCTTACGATCTTTTTAAAGTCCGCACTTCTGTTTATACGCAGGTTTTCGCAGTTTTTCTTAAGACTGTCAAGGTAGAGCATACGGTACTTCGGTACCTTCAGATTCTCCTTAAGAAGCTGCTTTTCACTTATGTTAAGGTTTTCGGCAACGTCTGAAAGCTCGGTCATCGCATCGGTAAGGAGAGCAAAACTTCCGTCCTTCAGGCGGTGATATTTCGCACCCCGGCGGTAGCTCTTGAGCATCTCAACAAGCTCGCCCGTGGTGTATCCTTCCGCGGTTATGTCAAGAGCAAGAAGCGAGCCGGAAGGACGTATGCCGATAGCCGGTCTTACCGGAGCCCTTACACCTATCTTTTTGAAGGCATCGCTCACAAAGACTTCCATACAGCTTTCAAGCTCGGTCAGTCCGGATGTCAGGAGTTCGAAAAGTTTATTGTCACCGTGCAGAAACCATGTGTCAGGATCCGTCACGCTCTGTTCAGTGAAAAACTTAAGAAATGTATTCTTTATAAGCCGCTCGGCCTTGTAGTCGCAGAACGGATTTTTCTTCTGGTCATAGAAGCCGGAAAACTTTCTGTCCCCGTAAACGAACTCCGGCCTTGCCGAAATACCGTCATCCACACAGTCGATGTAGAGATGTGCTTCAAGTTCCGGCGGAGCGTATTCAGTGAGTTTGTCAGCACCCTTAACGTCAATGTATTTAAGTACCGGCTTCAGAACGCCGCTGTAGAAAGCGCTCATGTTATCGTTGCTTATGTACAGGCTCTTCATCTGCGAGCAGATGTTTATCAGTTTCAGAGCCGTTCCTGAAAATCCTGTGTCGGTTATATAGACTCTGCGTTTCTCATGATCGATAAAGCAGCATCGCTTTCCGGTACCGTAACATTCCGGATAGTAGAGTATACGTATCCCATATCCGTTTTCATCCGCACGTACTATCTCAGCGTCAATATGAGGATTTTTAAAGCGGACGGAATACATCATACCGTCTATCTCGACTTCCCTGCCGTTAAACAGTCTGAAAAAAACATCCAGATTCTTTCCCCTGACCGCGATATTCTTTTTCGGAGCCTTGTTTCTGGTCTTGGCAAGGTCAAGAACGACCGATGTGTAGATATAGTAGCACACTTCAAGCAGTCTTCTGCTGTCTTCGTCAAGATCACTGTAACGGTGGATCATCACGCATTTTTTGCCGTACTGCAGAGGCATCTCGGATTCAAATGCAGCCTTAAGATCCGGAATGCTGGAAACTGCATACAGTTTGTCTCCGCCTGCTTTCAGTGAACATTGTATTTCCCTGTCTTTAGTCGTTATGACCGGAATGATTCTTTTAACAGGTTCAAGAGGGGTCTCGTCATCAGCATCATCGACCTCGAGATCATTCATAAGGTGATTAAAAACGGCCTTGCGTCTTTTTTCAAGGTCATTTTTAAAATTATCCTTTATATAAAACAGGCAGGCTGCCTGATGTCTGCACAGTTCTCTGTTATGGACATACTGGCATGAACAGTAAGTATCGCTGACATCTCCGTCATCAGTCACGGTAATGTAAGTACGCGTTCCGTAATAATGATTGTCTTCCGGCTTCAGCCAGAATGTGTAGCTGCCGTCAATGCTCAGTTCTCCGCTGGTTATACAGTTTTTCGAGTAAAGTATTCTGCCTTCTTCAAGAATTTTTTTCTGTATAAAAGGGTCATTTACAGAATCAAAGTCATAAATGTTAATAACGATCACTCTTTTCTTTCGGTATGAAGTTATTCTTCATGTTCAGACGGATCTGCATAAAATCTTTCCGGAACATCCGGCATACTTACGCCCGGCATTTCGTACATTTCCTTTTTTTCGAGTTTCACTCCCGTGTGCTGATCATCGTAAACTGTATTCATATCCACTTCATCCATGACCCCGGAAGCTTTGTTCCTGTATACTGTCATATCATTGTCAGGAGTGTATTCCTTTCTCTCCCGCTCGATTTTTGCAAGCTCTGTAAAATACGGATAACCGGGCTGCGATGAAAGTTCAAATTCCAGCTCCTTGTGCTTTGATATCACAAACGCTTCCGCAGCAAGGATCAGATGTCCGGCTATGGCGATAAAATAATCTATGTACAGCTTGTTGAAGCATACGTAGATAAGGTAAAGTGCGAACAGCAGCAGATTAAACACTGCAAGCACGAGCAGTCCGAAGGTCTTTAGCGACTTTCGCATACAGAAACCGCAGGTCACTGCATTAAGAATGAGTCCGCTCAGCATAAACACATTAATGCCGCCTATTACAGTAAACGTCAGCTGTGCAGCCAGAAGAACACAGCTTATAATAAAAAAAGCCGACCTGGTATGCCTGATTTTCTTCATTGCAAGAAAATTTCTGTTTAGCTCGGATGTCAGAAAATCGTCACCCGTCCCTGAATATCTTTCTGATCTTCCCATCGTTTCATCTCCTCCGAAAACGAAAAACATGCAGCAGAGAGTCTGCGGAAACTTCGCCCCGCCTCTCCCGCTCTCATCAAATAATATACAACTATAATTATACCTTATATGCCGGCGTTATTCAAGTACATTTATCAAACCGTTTATCCGCTCCCTGCCCTGCCGGTCAGCACTGTCAAAAAATGCCGTACCAGGCAGTCCGGTACGGCATTCATTGAGGTGCTTAATCAGCGTTTCCTTATTTGTCTTCTGTATCCTTCATTACTTTATCAGTGTTTTCGGCTTTGATCTTCTCTGCTTCCTTCATTCTCTCAGCCATCTTCGCAGCCTTCTTTTCCTTTCTCTTTCTGCCGGCATTCGCAAGAGCCTTTACTATCTTCACAAACAGGAATATTCCGATTCCGAAAAGGATAAGATAAGGAAGAGCGTAGATAAGGAAGAACAGGAGATTTTCAAGGAAGTTAAGGAATCCTTTTCCTGCATCCTTAAGTGTATTTGAAAGTCTTTCTCCGAATGTATCAGTGTGTACCGGTTCTGCCTGATATTCCTTTACTTCGTTGATGGTTACGTAAACATAGGAATAAGCAACGTCAGTCTTTATCTGGTTCATTCGTGTCTTGAGCTTTGCTATCTCCACCTGGACACCGGTAAGCTTTTCTTCGATAGCAACGGCGTTTGCCTCGTCCTGTGCCTTTGCAAGAAGTTCAAGATATCTGTTTTCCTTCTGCTCATAGATCTTAAGTGTGGTCGAAAGATCAGAGTATTCCTGACTTACATTTTCGACAGATGCGTTCTTGCTTCTTAAGTCACCGAGTCCTGCGACTTCATTGCAGAAATCGTCATACACCCTGCTCGGTACTCTTACAGTTGCACGGTATGTGCTCCACTTTTCCGCCTTTTCGTCATACCATCTGCTCATGTTTCCGCCGTCGTTGAAATCTTCCGACTCAACAAAGCCCTGGTACTGTTTCAGCATTGCCTTGAAGTTTTCCACTGACGGGTCAAAATCAAGAACGTCGATTCCCATGGTGCATGAGTAGATAAGCATTTCACTGTTTATCGATTCCGTGCTGATGTCAGTGTTCTGTACCTTTTCAGTCTGCGGATCCGCTGTTTCTTCTCCGTAAACAGTACCGCCTTTTTCACCTGCTGCCTCTGATTCATAGTCGCCGAGGGCAGTTCCGTCATCATAGTTTTCATAAGCAGCACCCTCTGTCTTTGACTTGTAATCTGCCTGGACACCGCGCGAAGCCGAGCTGTTGGTATATGCCATATCCGAAGCCATTTCAAATTTCGGTGCTCCGCATGAAGTAAGAAGTGCCATGCATACAAGGAAAACCGCTGCAGCCTTTGTGTAGTTTCTGTTATTCTTTTTCATATTCATTTCCTCCCCAATTATTCACCGGCAAGTGCCGTTTCTTCGTTTTTCTTTCTGTTGTCTGGTGTATCAAATTCCGTTCTGTCTGTTTCTGTCATAGTTTCAAGATCCGCACTGACTGCCTCATCGTGTGAGAATACATACAGATGATCACCGATGTAAAGTCCTCTGTCAAATCCTGCGTATGTGCTGTGTGAATCTATTCTTCCCTTTTCGGTAAACTGTCCGTTTTCATAGCTGAATACCAGATATGAACGTGCCGAGTCAGTGTAGTCACTGTCATATTCCTCAAGCGGGAATCCTATGAGATTCTTTTCAGGATTGATCAGCAGCGCTTTTCTGTCATAAACAGCCGTCGAGTATGAGCTGTGATATGTATCTCCGGCGCTTATTGCATAATATCCGTCTTCCTTAAGCTCACCGTTATCGGAAACATCGAACATCACAAGCTTGACGCCTGTCTCAATTCCTTCGCTTGTGGCATCCACTCCGAATCCTAAAAGATGATCCTCATCCCATTTCCAGAGGAATGAGCTGTATCCGTTTATCTTGAATTCGTCGGTTATGACCGGATCCGCCGGATCTGAAAAGTCTATGGCAAACAGCGGATCTGTCCGTTCGTAAGTTACCACATAGGCCGTGTTTCCCTGGAAATTTACTGACTTGATGGTTTCATCCGGTGCGATGTCTGTTATGGACCCAACCACATTCATGCCGGCATCAAGGACGAAAACATTGTTTGAAGGCTGATAGTTCCATTCCCCGTCAATGAGTTTTTCATAAGATGTAGTGGCCGTTCTGAAATATCCGTTATATTCATCCATCGAGAACTGGTTAAGAACCGTTCCGTTTACTGTTCCGGATGCCACAGGCGATATAACTCCGTTCGCAAGGGCAAACTTTGAAAATGTGGTCTTTGAACCGTTCCAGTCAGTTTCGCCGTTATAACTTACCTGCTGTATGTAGAGCGCATCTGCCGTACAGTAGATGTCACCCGAATATCCTGAAACTGCTGCAGAAGATACCGCACTCTCCGGAGATCTTATATCGATGCCCGAGATCATTACTGTGCTGCAGTCCTCATCGTCTTCTGCCGGAAGGAAGATGCGGTCTGTGCCAAGACATTCTGCCTTTTCGTAGCTTTCGCCGTAAAACGGAACATACATGCGCTTATCCGTATCAGCGTAAGTCTTTTCCTGCTTTTCACGTGGTCCTTCCTCTTCGTCATATACCAGACCGTATCTGAAAAAATTCCACGATGTTTCTTCTGTAACCAGATAAAGAATATTATCCTTCATTCTCGATGAAGAGTAATTACCGCTCTGAACTCCCCTGCCTGAAAAAGCAGGTGTTTCACCTGTAATATCATATGTCAGCACTGTCGTTGTGGCAGGCTTTGCATTTTCTCCCTCACTGATGCCCCCTGAAGAAACGATAACCGTAAGTTTCTCATCTGTCAGATACATTGCAGATACATCTGACCATACATTTTCAGGAATTCCGGCGTCAGAATTGACATCAAGGATTATTTTCTCACCGAACATTCCGGTGTTTTTATCCACCGGAATGTATGTAACGCTCTCTCCGTACCAGGCAGATACATATATCGGAGTATTATCCGTCACATAGAAAACACCGCGGTCATTAGCCTTGATTATGTCTGATTCGGCAACGCCTTCGACCTGTCTTAAAGTATCGTAGACATCCGTTTCCGCTCCGTTGTTCCACTCTTCATCCAGTGATGAATCCTCAGCTTCTTCAGATATTACGTCTTCGTCGATCCCTGCAAGCATCCCGTACCTTGTAAGTTTCGCATTTTTCGCCCTGTCAAAAAGCTGCTCATAGCTTTCGGCATTCACATACGCGAAACTGCCGTTTACTGATGTTTCCGTGCTTCCTTCTTCAAATGATTCAGCGTTGTCCGATGCAGCCTCCTCACTTTTTGTCGAAGAAGTCTTTCTCTTCCCGTCTGATCTTATACCTTCAGTATTGTTTGCGATCATATCTGCAGTCATCATATCTTTGCCCGCGTGCGGAACAAACTTCATGATACCGCCAACGATCAGCAAGCACGCCGCAGCCGCAGCAGAGTATGTGCAGACAGTTCTTATTATCTTTTTCTTTCCTGATTTTCCGCTTCCGTCAAGTGTTTTTACGCTTTCTTCTCTCAGAACACCGCCGGTTTCCGTCCCGTCGTCAGACGAACCCTTACCTCCCCGTTTTTCAAGGAGTTCCGGAATGTTTTCCGGCTTCAGTTCATCAGGTATTACCGGTGTTTCGAGTATTTCTTTTATTTTGTCACTCATATTATCATCCACCTTCAGCCGCCTATCAGTTTCTTCAGTTTCTCTTTTGTTCTCATGAGCTTGGAACGGACTGATGAAGCCTTCATTCCGATTATTTTCGCTATCTCATCACCGGTATATCCGCTTAAGACTGACAGCGACAGGATGAGTCTCTCATCATCGTCTATCCTGTACATAGCCTCAGCAAGTTCCAGCGATTCGAAGCTGAAATTATCGCTTAAAACATTCTCGTACTCCGGTGCGTCTATATCAGATGCAGGACTTGCATACTCGGCCTGTTTTCTTTTTATCTTGGCCGAAAGTATTTTAAATATCCAGCTTCTGAAAGCTTCCTCGCTCCGGAGTTTTCCTATGGAATTGTACGCATCAAGGACGGTGTCACTCACTGCATCGGCTGCATCATGTTCATTGCGCAGACTGTAGAACGCTGTTCTGTAAAGTTCCTCATAAACCAGCGCATACAGCCGCGAAAACGCCTGCTTATCACCGCTTACAGCAAGTTTCACATCCTTTCTGAATTCTTCACGGTCCATTCTCAATACTCCTTTATCAACTGTTCATGTTTCGGGGTCAGGGGGCGAAGCCCCCTGACCTTCAGCCCCTCCCTCCGGGAGGGGTTGGGGTGGGGAAAAACAAACAGTTATCATAAACTGCAATGCATTGTTTTTCAGTTCATATATTAAGTGTCTGAAAAAACTGATTTTGTTGCAAAGCAAAATCAGTTTTGTAGCATCTCACAAATAAAGTGCAAGACCATTGGCTGTATTGAACAACAAACTGCCAAATCTGAGGGGCGATGGGGCGAAGCCCCATCTCTTTGTGAGGTGGCGAGAGGGAAAAATAATTATTCAAACTCTCACCCCCTCCCTGGGGAGGGGGCAGGGGGTGGGGATAAAAAAATCCATGAGTAAAAAATTATTCAAACTCTCTCCCCCCTCCCTGGGGAGGGGGCAGGGGGTGGGGATAAAAAACAAAATCCCCTGAGGATGAAATTGATTTATTCAAACTCAGGGAATCGAAAAAAATTTAATCAGTAAAAGTCAGTGATCAGAGATTCTTTACCTCTTCATCACTAAGCATTCTGTAGCCGTTTGATGAAAGAGCCTCCTCAGCCTTCGCATAATCATCAACTCTGATAAGAATATGCGCTGAAGCATCCTTCTTTGAAAGTGATGCATACATGTACTCAACACTTACGCCGTTCTTGTCAAGCACGCTGAGTGCGCCTGCAAGTCCGCCCGGTATATCATCAACGTCAAGAGCGATAACATGATTAACTGCTACGGCATAGTCCTTCTCCTTAAGGACAGCGGCACTCTTATCCGTATCACTTAAGATGAGTCTGAGTATGCCGAAGTCATTGGTATCTGCAATGTTCATTGCACGAATGTCGATCTTGTTATCCCCTAAGATCTTTAATACAGCAGATAATCTGCCTGGTTTGTTTTCTACAAATACTGATAACTGTCTTACTTTTGATGCCATAACAATAATCCTCCTTTAAAAGAAAAAATATCTTTAAGTTCCACTGTGCATTTGTCAGCGGTTTATATCAGTGAAGCTTTCTCTTGTCAACTACTCTTACAGCCTTGCCTTCGCTTCTTTCGATAGTCTTAGGTGAAACAAGGTGTACCTTCGGGCTGATGCCGAGAATGAGCTTGAGTGCGTTTGTAAGTTCGCTTTCCTTCTTCTGGATCTCCTTGACTACGTCTGTGAACTGGTCAGCCGGCATTTCAACGTATACGTCAAATGTGTCAGTGTTGTTTACACGGTCAAGTTCGATACGGTAGTTCGGTGAGTAACCCTGTGCGATAAGAACTGTCTCGATCTGTGACGGGAATACATTTACGCCTCTGATGATGAGCATGTCATCGCTTCTTCCCATCGGCTTTGCCATCTTGATAAGAGTTCTGCCGCATGAGCATTTCTTTCTTGAAAGAACACAGATATCTCTTGTTCTGTATCTGAGAAGCGGGAAGCCTTCCTTGTTTATGCTTGTGAATACGAGTTCACCCTTTGTACCTTCCGGAAGAACTTCACCTGTGTCAGGATCGATGATCTCAGCAATGAAGTTGTCTTCGTTAATGTGCATGCCTGTCTGTTCGCTGCATTCGAAAGCAACGCCAGGACCGCTTGATTCTGTAAGTCCGTAAATATCGTAAGCCTTGATGCCGAGTGACTTTTCGATCTCCTGTCTCATTTCCTCTGTCCACGGTTCAGCACCGAAAATGCCAGCCTTAAGATAGTTATCTTCCGGCTTTATTCCCTTTTCCTTCATTGCTTCGCCGAGATACGCAGCGTATGAAGGTGTGCAGCAGAGGATAGTTGACTTAAGATCCATCATGAACTGGATCTGTCTGTCCGTATTTCCTGATGACATAGGAAGTGTAAGACATCCTACCTTTGCCGCTCCGCCGTGAACACCGAAACCGCCTGTGAAGAGTCCGTAGCCGTAGCTTACGTGCATAACGTCTTCCTTTGTACCGCCGGCAGCAGTGATAGCTCTTGCGCAGCAGTCCTCCCACATGTCGATATCTTTCTGTGTGTAGTAGGCAACAACTCTTCTTCCTGTTGTGCCGCTTGTTGAATGGATACGTACACATTCTGAAAGCGGTACGCCGAGAAGACCGTCAGGATAGCTGTCACGGAGGTCAGCCTTTGAGAGGAAAGGAAGCTTGTGAAGATCATCGGTTGATTTGATGTCATCAGGTGTTACGCCTTTTTCCTCCATCTTTTTGCGGTAGTAAGGTACGTTATCCCAGACATGCTTTACCTGCTTTACAAGTCTTTCATCCTGAAGCTTTTTCATATCTTCACGGGACATACATTCGATTTCTTTATTCCAATATCTTTCCATTGGATTTATCCTCCTGATCATTTTAGATGATCCGGCCCCCCCTGCCCCCCTCCCGGAGGGAGGGGGGCAAACCTGAAGTTTTCTCCCCATTGCAAAAGTGTGGATTCCGGATCGATCATATTACACGATTATTTAGCAGCGTTTTTGCCGAGTTCAAATGCCTTTTTGTTGAGTTCAAGAAACTTAGGCGGTACACACTGTTCAAGAGCCTGCTGCCAGATTTCGTCTTCGAAGTCTGTTTTTGTTGAAACAACACCCATGAGAACGACATTTGAAGCCTTTGAATTGCCAGCTTCCTCAGCAAGTGAGAGAGCGTCAACTGCTGTAACGTCGATTCCCTTTGCACGCATCTTTTCGATGAGATCTTCCGGGTATGAAGCCGCACCTGTGATAACAGGCATAGGATCGAGCTTCTGAACTGAAGTGATCACCTTGCCGCCCTTTTTGAGATACGGGATCCATCTTGCTGCTTCGAGCTGTTCGAAGGAGATGATAACATCTGCCTCGCCTTTTTCTATAACAGGTGAAAATACCTTTTCACCGTATTTTACGTAAGTTACAACGGAACCGCCGCGCTGTGACATGCCGTGTACTTCCGATACCTTAACATCGTAGCCTTTTGCAAGTATAACATTTCCGAGGAGTCTTGATGCAAGAAGTGAACCCTGTCCGCCGACTCCGACTATCATTACAGATTTTGTAGCCATTGATTCTTTTCCTTTCTGTTATAGGGAAATAATATATTTATTCGTCTATTTTCATTTTAACTGATTGTCAGAGGACCGGTGATTTATTTATAAATCACCGGCAAAACGGGGCGAAGCCCCGTAATCTCTTCTCCGCAGTTTCGGCGAAGCCGAAACTGCAATCAGACGATTGCATCAAATTTACAGAGTTCTGCACATATACCGCATCCTACGCACTGAGTGTGGTCGATGCATGCCTTGCCGTTCTTTATGGAAATTGCAGGACATCCGAGTTTAAGGCACATCTTGCAGCTCTTGCACTTGTCATTTTCCACTTTAAGCGGAGGATTATGTTTAACGTACTTGAGAAGTGCGCATGGTCTTCTTGAAATGATAACTGATGCTTCCGGAGCTTCGAGTTCTTCGAGAATCGCCTTTTCAGTTTCCTCAAGCTTGTAAGGATCAACAACGCGAACCCTCTTTATACCGATAGCCTTGCAGAGTTCTTCAAGATTAACTGCAGCAGCAGGATCGCCCTTTAAGTTCTTTCCTGTTGTAGGGTTCTGCTGGTGTCCTGTCATACCTGTGATAGAGTTGTCAAGGATGATAACAGTTGAATTTGTAGCGTTATATGCGATGTTTACAAGGCCGGTCATGCCTGAGTGCATGAATGTTGAGTCACCGATAACAGCTACTGAACGCTTTTCAGCCTCAGCACCGCGGACCTTGTTGAATCCGTGGAGAGCTGAAATGGAAGCACCCATACAGATAGTTGTATCCATTGAATTGAGCGGAGCAACTGCGCCGAGTGTGTAGCATCCGATATCGCCTGAAACTGTGATCTTATTCTTGGAAAGAGCGTAGAACACGCCTCTGTGAGGACATCCGGCACACATTACAGGAGGTCTTACAGGAATATTTTCATCGAGTGAAACTGATTCGTTCTTCTTTCCAAGGAGCTTTTCTGCGATGATGGTCTGTGAGATCTCACCGATATATCCGAATATATCCTTGCCCCTTGTGTTTACGCCGATCTTTCTGCAGTGTGTTTCAATTACATCGTCGAGTTCCTCGATAACGATGATCTCGTCAAACTTTGCAGCAAAATCTTTAATGAGCTTTACAGGAAGCGGATTTACCATACCGAGCTTGAGGTATGAAACTGTATCGCCGAGCGCTTCCTTTGCGTACTGGTAAGCAGCACCGCTTGTGATGATACCGGTCTTTGTGCCGGCATTTATCTCAGTTCTGTTAAGTGAAGATGTTTCAGCAAACTCGATGAGTTTCTGAGTTCTTTCTTCAACAAATACGTGTCTTGGCTTTGCGTAGGCAGGCATCATAACGTACTTCTGAGGATTCTTTGTGTATTCCTTAAGTGGAAGTTCCTTTCTGTCCTCACAGTCAACGATGCTCTGTGAATGAGCGATCCTTGTTGAAGTTCTTACGATAACCGGAGCATCGAACTTTTCTGAAAGTTCAAAGGCTTCCATAACGAAATCACGGCATTCCTGTGAATCGGAAGGCTCGAGCATAGGGACCTTTGAAGCAATAGCGTGATGACGTGAATCCTGCTCATTCTGTGAAGAGTGCATTCCCTGGTCGTCAGCAACTGCAATTACCATACCGGCATTTACACCTGAGTATGAAGCTGTGTAAAGCGGGTCAGCCGCAACGTTAAGACCAACGTGCTTCATTCCGCAGAAAGATCTTGCGCCGGCAATAGAAGCACCGATGGCAGCCTCCATTGCAACCTTTTCATTCGGAGCCCACTCCGCATATATTTCATCGTACTTTGCGGCTTCTTCAGTTATTTCGGTTGAAGGAGTTCCCGGATAGCTTGAAATGAATTTACATCCACCTTCATAGAGTCCGCGGGCAAAAGCCGCATTTCCAAGTAACAGTTTCTTCATAAACAATATTCCTTTCGATTGAAATGATCATGTTTTTAATAAAATTATTGCCGATATTCAATAGTGAACTATAAATAAAAACATATAACTTAATTATAACATTTTCTGTAACATCATTCAAGTGGTTTAAAAAAAATCCCCGCCGGAAACGGACAGATTTTCCGTTCCCGCGGGGATTAGTCTTATAACATCATTTTCTAACCAGATGACTGGCATTGGCTAATTCATTTTATAGTTTAGGAGTACGTTATCACTATAATACCAGTGTCTTGTCAAGAGACTGTGCGATTTCTTTTAAAGTATTTACATTAAAGCCAGTAATCTTTTCAATTTCTCCAGCTGGTTTATCGTTCTGTATCATCATCTCAGCAATAATTCTGTCTTTTTCCGCAAGCTTCTCGTCTTTTTCCGCGAGCTTTTCGTCTTTCTCAGCTAATATTCTAGCATTTTCTTCATTTGCTTCTTTTCTGCCCTGCAACCATGCATCTTCTCTTATACCTTTGATTGCTTCACACATGTTTACATTTCCCCTTTCATTTGTTTTTAATTCAACATCATAGCCGGTAACCGCATTTATAACATCTGCTGTTTCCTTTGATACATTCTGGAATTCTTCATCATCTCCGACATTCTCCATAAATGTTTTCTTGTCTTTTGAATACTTGATGTACTTAAGAACAAGACTCAGTTCGCTGTGGAATTTTGAAAAATCGCTCTTTTTTATCTCTACCGGGGCTATCAGATGCAGATGATAGTTATCTATAAACTTCATCACATCCGGCTCTGCTTTCAGCATACTGTGAAGATCTTTCGGAGCATCCCATTCATCCGGCCCGAAATATACGGTAAGCGTTATCACAGGTAAAAGCTTATCAGTTCTGTAGAAGCCGGATAAAAATTCTCCCGCCGATTCCGGCGAATCCTTGTTCTTCCTGTGAGCCTTCGCTGCTTCTTCAACCTGCTTTGAATACTGGATCGCATCATACAGCATGTTCTTTACCGGCATCGCAAAATGGATCTCTGACTGATTTTCGATTCCGAGTACCAGATACGTATAGTTATCATCTTCCATCAATGTTGCCACTTTGAGTACATCGCGGAATTTCTGAAGCGATATTACCTTTCCGTCATCTCCGTAAGGAAGAACCAGCGATGCTGTATCGACAGGCTTCAGCTGTTCAGGTTTTATTACCTGTTCTCCGTCATAAAGCAGGAAGTTAAATGCATCAGCAAAAATAGTTTTATCCTGCATATAGTTCTTGGTTATAGTATCCTTCTCTCCCAAATGGGAACACCACCTTTCATTTCCAGTATAACATGCCAAGTAATTCTTGTCAATAGTTTTACAAGGATTTTTGTTCCATCCTATACTTTGGCTATACTGGATACTCACGTGGTGATCTTTCTGTATTCATTATACATCAGTATAAGGAAAAAGTAAATGCCGGATGAATTAAAATCCCCGCCGGAAACGGACAAATTTTCCGTTCCCGCGGGGAGGTTGTATCATTTTGCAGTTTCAAGATGTTCCGGCATGGAGCCTATAAGTACCTTTTGCATTTCATCGTCCCAGCAGTTCTTACGGTACCCTGCACCTCTTATCAACATAAAAGCACGTCTTCGGCGTACTATCTTATCACTGCCTGGCCACTGACCTGGCGGATTTCATTTATACACGTTATTGAATTTTCGATTTAATATCCGTATACAATCAGCAACTAAATTCAGCGATTTTTTCATCATATCCTCCTATATATCAATCTTCTCAACATTTTTTGTACCATTTATCATTGACAAGCACGATTATTTAGATTATAATAATCATATAATTTGGAAAAGGCCTTAATCATACCCCATCAGCAGGAGGAGTACAAATGAATAATAAGTCAGTAATAGACAATCCGAAACGTTTAACAGCATTGCTCAAAGAAAAGATCGCTTACGATGAATATAAGTCTGATGATTATTCCGTTCTGCATGGGACTTTGGAAAACGTCGCTAGGCTGAATCGAGTCGAAATCTTAAGATACAGGTTGGAAACAGAAGAAAAACGACAGGTTTCAATGTTTTTTAAGTTTATAGAAAGCGGAGAAATCACAATAGAAACAGCTGCTAAATGTTCCGGGATGACAGTAGAAAAATTTAAAAATAGATTACAGGAAATCAAGAATGAAAAAAATGTGCAGAAACAGATGATGGATATTCTATACCTACTGTTGCCGCTTACTTTTATAAAAGTATTGAAAGTTTCGAACAAATAACAGGTTTAAAATCCGATGTTTCACAGCTGGAATACGATATTATAAATGATCTTTTAGAGTTCAAACGCGACGTTAAAAAAGAAGATATTATTGCAGTTATAACTGATCTAATCAATGAAGGTATCCTGAGTGTTTCAGAAGCTGCTGACAGAATGAAAATGAACTTAGAGGACTTCTTGAATGAAACAGGACTGAATGAAAAATGTTCATCTGACGGAGATCTTATGATCAGAACAAGCATAGACAGGATCATCGATAAATGTATGAACTGTATTGTTCCTAATGTCAACACTACCGATATCGGATTATTCTGTTATCTTTTAGACAATGGAGTTTATGATCTTTATGACTGGTTAGATGATCACCTTGAAAAAACACCGGAGGATGAATCTAAACGAAGACTTGGAATTGAATTCTGATGTAAAAAAATATCGAATGATACCGGCTGCTCTGCAGCCGGTATTTCTATAGTACAGTCGCTTGCGGCTGTACCTTTTATACGTAAGGAAGCAGATATGCACTTAACAGTTAGTGTATATCTGCTTTTTCATTATATTTTACTTGGTTATACTTTCAAATTCAATACGCTTTATGAATACATAGTCTATTGACAATAGTTCGGTAAACCGTTATAATTTAAGAGAAAGGAGCGAGCACTATGATAATTAATGAACAACTTGATAAAATAAAAATGACCAAATATCGACTTAGTAAAGAAAGTGGCGTTCCACAGGCTACGATCAATGATATCTGCAGTGGAAAAGCCAATCTTGAAAAATGTTCTGCAGGAACGCTTTACAAAATTGCAAAAGTACTGAACTTGTCAATCGAATCAATATTAGAATCGGAAAAAGAAAGTGAACGCAGCTCCTTTGAAGTATTCAAGAGTAATACATGTCATTATGTAAAAGACATGGGAGATTTAGATTTTATTATAAAAGTTCTGGAATCTGATGAAATAAGAAAACTTTATGAAAAGCACTGGTTTCCGGAAGCTTTATACCTTCTTGCTATGATAGATTATCTTTCAAGAATCAATGAAATTCCACTTTGCACAAGATATAACGATCTTCGTGCAAGCAAACTTGAACGACCTATATATCCTGTTGGCGTACTGATCAGCAGCGAAGTAATGCATACTGATGAACCTTTGCGTACAGCAGAAAAAAATTCAATTCCTGAATTCAGAAGATTTAATATCATTGAAAGCGAAGTGAGAAACATTGTTTGAGAAACCGTTCACAAAAGGAAATGATGGACGAACATATTTCCGAGGATGAAGCTAAGCATAGACTTGGAATTGAATTCTGAGGTAAAAGAATATCGAATGATACCGGCTGCTCTGCAGCCGGTATTTCTATAGCACAGCCGCTTGCGGCTGTACCTTTTATATAATCACATACTTGAAAACTCTCCTGTAATTTAGTATACTCCCATCTTTAACGTAAGCGATACATAATCCTACGTTAATGATTAGAGCCCCACGTAAAATTCAATACGTGGGGCATGTTTATCTGTATTTTCAGTAAATATTAGGACAATAATTAAAGCTCTGTAACACTTGGTAAATGCACCTTGTGTTACAGAGCTTTATTTGTCACTAAACCGAGCTAAAGTTTATCAGAGTTCCTTGAAAACATCTGACATGTCATACTCGTTACAAAAAGAACTCTGAATAATCGCCCCAGTCCCAGTCTGTGAAGAAATCTTTACTCATCAGTTCTATGAAATCTCTGCTTGTAAACAATGTATAATTTCTGACTTTTCCTGTTCCTTTCTCCTTTTTAAAATCAGGTTTTCCCGGAATCGGAAAGTCATCCTTTATGCAACCTGAAAAACCAAGTTCTTTAAAAGACATTGATGTACATCGTAATGATGATACGAGGGCTTCATCTTCATATTCATGTGATATCTGACTGTCTTTCTTTAAGAGTTCGCCGAAATTATTCATAATCTTCACCATATTTCTCATAAAGCATCTGCTGAAGTTCTTCATATGGTGCAGAAAGCTTTTCATAAATTCCACTTACTCCGTATTCACTGTATGAAGCGTTTCGGATATTATCACCTTCAACAGAATAAACATTCAGTCTGTCCATGATATCGTATTTATCAGTATATACTTCAAGCGCGCGGAGAAACTGCGGACTGTGTGTTGTAATCAGAACGGTAAGATCAAGTGCCTTCTGAAGAATGACAATAAATTCAGCATATTTCAGCTGCCATTCCGGGTGAAGATGTATCTCTGGTTCATCAAGTATAAGAGTACTTTCTTCTTTTATAAGGCCAAGACTCAGACAGCGTTCGATAACAGCCATAGATTTTATTCCTGTTGACAGATTACGGACATCCAGCGACTCCGTAATATTTTTATCCTTAAACTTTACCGATCCTTTATCCGATTCAAAAGTACCGTTCAGAAGGCTGTTCAGTTCGCTTATCATTTCTTTTATTTTTTTCTCAGTTTTAATGATATCAATTCGGTTTGAAGCTGCAGGACGAAGATTAGATACTATATTCTCTGCTGTTATATGCGCAAATAATTCCCTTAAGTTAAGTGACGGAGACAACAGTTTTCTGACAAATTCCTCTGTATTAAAAAATGAATTATTCAGATAATCGATTATATGAGGACTTTCGATATACACCGGAACATCTGAAGCTGTTACACTGTAATCACGCTGAATATCTGTACATTTATCACCGGATATAAATCTGGCTGCCAGACTGCCTTTAGCTTCATCTTTCAGTTCAGTAAACGATTCTTCAGCTGAGATCCTGGTGGCCTGTCTGTGAAACACTTCTTCAGTCCTGATCGTAAGATAATCACATATGATCTCTTTGTCGGTTACTTCGAGCACATCAGAAAAAGCTTTAATTGCACGCTTTTTCCAGTTCTGATATCTGTGCTCATCATTTTCATTCAGAGGCATTTCTATTTTATTTAACCGGACATATTCACGGAAATAATCATCTGCAGTCTTTTCAATTTCATCCTTGCTGCATTTTATAAAAAGAGATACATATTTTTCATTCAGCTCATCACGTCCAAAGATAACTTCAGGATTGATTTCAGGTTTAAAAATAAGGTCAATATCGTTCTGCAGTTTTAAAAATTCATTTTTGATCTCATTATTTCTCTGATTACCGATGAATTTTTCACAGTCTACAAACACATTATAAATATTATAAAGGGACTTGCCTATTGTAGACTTACCTGTATTGTTCTCCCCGCAGATCACAGTTATCCCTTCAAGGTCTATTTCAGCCTCACTAAGCTTTCCTATATTTTTTAAATACAATGATTTTTTCATACAAGCTCCTGTTTTAGTGAATTCTATATAGCTGTTATACTCTGATATTTTATAATATCACTCAGCAGCAAAACATTTTTCTTCAGTCGTTTGTTATCAGATATCTGCTCTGATAAAGCAGCCCGAAGTTGTACTTGCATTTTTAATTATAGCATTTTTCGTGATTTCATACAATAGCTGATAGGTGCTGATAAAAATATTACTAAATCGTGATTTACCAAATCATGATTTAGTAATCGTTCAGCCAATAATTAAAGCTCTGTAACACATGGTAACTGAACCTTGTATCACAGAGCTTTATTTTTATAATTACTTTATCTGCAGTTTATCAGAGTTCCTTGAAAACATCTGACATGTCATACATGCCTGCCGGCTTGCCTTTTAAGAACAGTGCGGCGTTGATCGAACCTACTGCGAATACGCGTCTTGATGCTGCGCTGTGTGAAAGAGTAATGACTTCGTCGTTTCCGGCAAAGATGATGTCGTGTTCGCCGACGATGGTGCCGCCGCGGATCGCGCTTATGCCGATCTCCTTCTTTTCACGCTTTTTACGTACTGAGTGACGGTCATATACGTATTCCTTTTCGCCGTCAAATACTTCGTTGATACCGTTTGCGAGCATGAGAGCAGTACCGCTCGGAGCGTCGAGCTTGCGGTTGTGGTGCTTTTCGAGGATCTCGATGTCGAACTGATCGCCGAGGAAAGCGGCAGCCTTCTTTGAAAGCTCAACGAGAAGGTTGATACCCATTGACATGTTCCATGAGAAGAATACTGGAGATGTCTCGGCTGCTTCCTTGATCTTGTCGATCTGCTCGTCAGTGTATCCTGTTGTTGCATAGACTACCGGAGTACCTGTCTTTGAACTGTACTCAAGAAGTGCATCGAGAAGTGCAGGGTGTGAAAAATCGATTATTACGTCGCCCTTTACATTAAGCTCTGACGGTGTGGCGAATATCGGAAAATCAGCGTACTTTTCAGTATTGATGTCGATACCTGCAACTACTCTGCAGTCACTTCTTTCCTTGATGCATTCATAGATCATGTGACCCATGTGTCCGTTTGCACCGCTGATGATTATATCAGTCATTGTTTTCATTCCTTTCATATCTCTGTTATTATCAGTACAGCAGATCCGTAAAATGCAGATCTGCTGTCAGGTTTATTTTATTGCCTCAGCGCAGAATTCACCTGCACTGAGATGTGAAAAGCCTGTCTGCGGCTCTCCGTTTTGAATTACTTTAAGAGACCGAGTTCAGCCATTGAATCCTTGAGGATCTGTCTGTTTTCGTCAGCCATAGGATAGAGAGGCATACGGCCGATACCGCACTTCCAGCCTGCCATGTTCATAGCTTCCTTAACAGGGATAGGGTTTACCTCGATGAAAAGGTTGTTGATGAACTTAAGAAGCTTTATCTGGAGCTTTGCAGCCTCTGCACAGTTGTTGTCGAGGCAGTACTGAGCGATCTGGTGAGCTTCCTTCGGCATAACGTTTGAAAGAACTGAAATAACGCCCTTTCCGCCGAGTGACATGATCGGAACGATCTGATCGTCGTTGCCGCTGTATACGTCAAGAAGATCTCCGCATTCAGCGATGAGCTTTGCAATATAGCTTAAGTTGCCGCTTGCTTCCTTTACAGCAACGATGTTCTTGTGCTTTCCGAGCTGCTTGTATGTATCGATGGCGATGTTTACGCCTGTTCTGCCAGGAATGTTGTAGAGGATGATCGGAATGTTCACTGCATCAGCGATAGCTGTGAAATGAGCAACGAGTCCGCGCTGTGTGGACTTGTTGTAGTAAGGTGTAACAACGAGAAGTCCGTCTGCACCGAGGGACTCAGCTTCCTTGGAAAGCTCGATAGCATAAGCTGTGTCGTTGCTTCCTGTACCGGCGATAACAGGTACTCTCTTTGCAGTCTTTTCAACACAGTATCTGATACATTCCTTGTGTTCCTCATCAGTCATTGTTGATGATTCACCTGTTGTACCGCATACGATGATAGCGTCTGTGCCGTTTTCGATCTGAAAATCTATGATTCTTCCGAATTCTTCATAATTAATGGAACCGTCTTCGTTCATTGGTGTTACGATAGCAACACCGGCACCGGTAAATATTGTATTCTTCATATCAAATTATCCTTTCTGAAACTTTAAACCTGTGTACTCCTGACCATTCTTTTTTGTAAAGTGAGATCAGAAATTATTCTTCGGAATATGCTTATCAGTCAAAGTATCCCTTTGCAGCGAGTAATTCAGCAAGAAGAACAGCACCGCCTGCTGCGCCTCTTAATGTGTTGTGTGAAAGGCATACGAACTTATAGTCGTACTGTGTGTCTTCTCTGAGACGGCCGATAGAAACTGCCATACCGCCTTCAAGATCTCTGTCGAGCTTAGCCTGCGGACGGTCGTTTTCTTCAAAGTAGTTGAGAAACTGCTTTGGTGCGTGAGGAAGTTCGAGTTCCTGCGGAACACCTGAAAATTCCTTCCAGCACTTTAAGATCTCTTCCTTTGAAGGCTTCTTGTCGAATGATACGAAAACAGCAGCTGTGTGGCCGTTTGAAACAGGAACACGGAGGCACTGTGTTGTGATAGCCGGTGATGAAGCCTTAACAATCTTGTTGCCTTCGATCCTGCCCCATACCTTGAGTGGTTCCTGTTCTGACTTTTCTTCTTCGCCGCCGATGTAAGGGATAAGGTTATCAACCATTTCAGGCCATGTCTCGAATGTCTTGCCGGCACCTGAAATTGCCTGGTATGTACAAGCGAGAACCTTTGTGATGCCGTACTTTCTTAATGGTTCAAGAGCAGGAACGTAGCTCTGGATAGAGCAGTTTGACTTAACTGCGATAAAGCCCTTCTTTGTGCCGAGTCTTTCTCTCTGCGCCTTGATGATCTCGATGTGTTCAGGGTTGATCTCAGGAACTACCATAGGAACGTCATCTGTAAATCTGTGAGCTGAGTTGTTTGAAACTACAGGGCATTCAGCCTTTGCATAAGCTTCTTCAAGAGCCTTGATCTCATCCTTCTTCATGTCAACTGCGCAGAAAACGAAATCTACCTTTGAAGCGATCTCCTTGATGTCTGCTGTAGCGTCCATGAGGACCATCTTCTTCATTGATTCAGGCATTGGTGTTGTCATAGCCCATCTGCTGCCTGCAGCTTCTTCATATGTCTTGCCCTTTGAACGTGGTGAAGCAGCAAGAACTGTTACAGTGAACCAAGGGTGGTTTTCGAGAAGTGTAGCAAATCTCTGACCTACCATACCTGTTGCACCGATAATACCTACGTTGTAATGTTTCATTTAAATGACCTCCAAATTTGATTTCTCCGTATACAAATCACCCGCGGAGCCGGGTAACAAAAAAACCGATACAAAATAATATTTTGAACCGGTTCATCAATCAATATAATAAGAAATCTGATACGAGTGTAAATCAGACGTACCGATAGCTCTCCATCACACTGAATGATGACAGTCATATACTTCTTAAGCATATGCCCAGGAAAAACTTTACCGTGCTTTTCCTTCGGCAGCGTCGCCTTTTGCCGCTCATCACCGGACTGGTATCCTCAGAGCAGTTACTTTTCTCGGCTGCACCTCTATCCATTTACTAATAATAACACTTTACATTCATGTTGTCAATAGTTTTTTTATCCTCTTACAACTCTGTTTCTGCCTGTTTCCTTGGCTTTGTAAAGAACTGCATCGAGACGTTCAAATGCTTCCTTTGCATTCTCACCATCACGTACTTCGATAACGCCGAAACTGCTGGTGATATGGCCGACTGTTTCAAATTCCGTATCTTCAATGATCTTTCTGAGTTTCTCAGCAATCTCTGCCATTTTATCGCCAGAAGTCTCTTTGCATATTCCCAGGAATTCCTCGCCGCCCCATCTGCCAAGATCGCAGTTACAAGCTTTCAGGTTTTCCTTGGCAATCGAAGCAAATTTTTTAAGCACTGCATCCCCAGCTGCATGCCCGAAAGTATCATTGACTTTCTTAAAATGATCAATATCAAGCATGATCAGCGACAAAGGTTTTGCGCTGAGGCAGTCAGCAAGAACCTTCTCAATATTTCCGTGATTGAGAAGTCCGGTAAGTGAATCGTGTTTCGAAAGTTTCTGGTATTTTTCAAGTTCATTTTCAAGACCTTTGGTGGTACGGTCATGTGCTTCGGAATTATCTTCCACAACAAACACCATCTTCTGGTCGTTTTCATAACCGGTATCAATACGGCTGAAAATAAGGTTCACCCATTTGAACTGTCCTTCAAGATTCATCATAAAGAATTCTCTTGATTTAGTCTGATGCGGAAGAACATTCTCTTTGAGATACTCAGGATCAGTAAATCTTAAAAATTCTTTCTGCTGCTTTTCATCAATCATTTTTACGATCTGTTCACGCCATTCTGAATATGTTATTCTGAGGCTGTTTACAGGATCGGATTCGATTTCGGACATATCCATATTCGAACATTTGTCTTCAACAAGATCAACAAACATTGAGAAAAGATATGCACTCTTCATCGCCTGTGTCTTTACATCACCGCGTGATTCTGTGAAATACGCGTCTTCATCGATGTATGTGATAAGAATTATGTTACGCGTCTCATCTACCGGAAGATTATTGAACTGGAAATAGAAATCTTCACCTTTATAATGCATCCTCGCTTTCTTGGAGATCCTGCCGACAAATCCGCTGGCTTTGTCAAAGAAAACTGAATACACTCCGCCCTGCGACACTCTCTTGTCTATAGTGCCTTCCATGAATTTGATCATCATATCCTTGTAGGAACCTTCTTTGCCGAATATCTCTGTGAATTTTCCGCTGTCTTTGATGATCTCATATCTGTCTGAAGCGGTATCCGCTACAAAAATAGCATCCATTGAATCATATATTGTCTGGAAGACCTTTTCTTTTTCTAATAACATAGTGCCCCTCCCGTTTTATCATCAAATTTTTTTGCCTGACATGCATAACATGCATCAAATCAGCACATGCAGGTTATCTGTATATCTAATGATAAATATTATACCACTCGGTTTTAAAAATTTCAACAATTTTTTTGTGTCAGTGAAATGAATATTTATGCGGTAACAGCAAAAATGCAGCCGAACATCTTTCTCTGCATGACAAAATATATGTCTGGTTTCCTTTACCGTATTCCGATATTCCGTCCGGAACTGTTGATTATGTTTTTCAATCGTGCTATAATAGTCTGTGTATAACTATAAATGTAATTCGAAAGGAATAATGCAATAATGCATAAGATGAGCACATCTGACTTTTACTACGATCTTCCTGAGGAACTTATCGCCCAGACGCCGGTGGAGCCGCGTAATCATTCGCGTCTCATGGTCCTCTCGAAGAAAGATGATTCCATAGAACACAAACACTTCTACGACCTGTGCGATTACCTGAAAAAAGGCGATCTCCTCATACTCAACGATTCAAGGGTACTTCCGGCAAGACTTTACGGCGAAAAGGTCGGAACAGGATCAGCAATAGAATTTCTTCTCCTTGAACAGAAGGGCGACAAGCTCTGGGAGATCATCTGCCGTCCGGGCAAAAAAGCAAGAGAAGGTGCTGAATTCATATTCGGCGGCGGAAGACTAAAGGCTAAGGTCATCGAAGTAAAGGAAGACGGAAACCGTGTGGTTCAGTTCGAGTGCGAGGGAAATCTTTTCACGGCACTTGAAGATGTCGGTCAGATGCCGCTGCCGCCTTACATCAAGGCAAAGCTTGAAAACAAGGAGCGCTACCAGACAGTTTATTCAAGAGAGCTCGGCTCTGCAGCCGCTCCAACAGCAGGACTTCATTTTACGAAGGAAATGCTTGAAGAGATAAAGGCAAAGGGCGTTAATATAGGATATGTTACTCTTCACGTAGGTCTCGGCACATTCCGTCCGGTAAAGGTCGACAACGTGCTCGAACATAAGATGCACTCGGAACACTATCATCTTCCTAAAGAAACCGCCGATCTTATCAATAAAACAAAGGCCGAGGGCGGAAGAGTCATATCAGTCGGCACGACTTCATGCCGTACGGTCGAAAGCGTTGCGACTTTCAATAACGGCGAAATAAAGGAAGCCGACGGCTACACAGATATTTTCATCTATCCGGGATATGAATTCAAGGTACTCGACGGGCTCATCACAAACTTCCATCTGCCGGAAAGCACACTCATCATGCTGGTGTCAGCATTTTACGGATATGACAAGACAATGGCAGCATACAAAAAAGCTGTTGAGGAAAAATACCGCTTCTTCAGTTTTGGTGATGCAATGCTGATAGTGTAAGTATCCCCACCCCCCTGCCCCCCTCCCCAGGGAGGGGGGAGCGCTTCACAGCTCCCTGGAGAGGGGGAAAGCTTCGCAGCTCCCTGGAGAGGTGGAAAGCTTCGCAGCTCCCTGGAGAGGCGGAAAGTTTCGCGACTCCAATATTAAATAAAAAGGATAATCATTAATGTATACACTGATAAAGAAAAACGGAAAAGCGCGGCGCGGGCAGTTCGAGACTGTTCACGGCACTTTCCAGACACCTTGCTTCATGAATGTAGGCACATCGGCTGCCATAAAGGGCGGAATCTCATCGGTTGATCTGAAAAATGATCTGAAGTGCCAGGTCGAGCTCTGCAACACATATCACCTGCACGTTCGTCCGGGCGACGAAATAATAAAGCAGATGGGCGGTCTCCACAAATTCATGAACTGGGACAGACCGATACTTACCGACAGCGGCGGATTTCAGGTATTTTCACTCGCAAAGCTCAGAAAGATCAAGGAAGAAGGCGTTTACTTCAACTCACACGTTGACGGCCGGAAGATCTTCATGGGACCTGAGGAAAGCATGAGGATCCAGTCAAATCTGGGTTCCACCATAGCAATGGCATTTGACGAATGCGTTGAAAATCCGGCAAAGTACGAGTATTCAAAGCAGTCATGCGCACGAACAACAAGATGGCTCAAAAGATGCAAGGTGGAAATGGACCGCTTAAACGGCCTTCCGGACACCATAAACAAGCATCAGATGCTTTTCGGCATCAACCAGGGATGCACCTACGCCGATCTCCGTGTTGAACACATGAAGGAGATCGCTGAACTCGACCTTGACGGATATGCGATCGGCGGACTTGCCGTAGGCGAAAGCACGGAAGACATGTACCGTATAATCGACGCTGTCGAGCCGCACATGCCGGTGAACAAACCGCGCTACCTCATGGGAGTGGGTACTCCGTCAAATATTATCGAGGCTGTTGCCCGCGGAGTCGATATGTTCGACTGCGTAATGCCGAGCAGAAACGCACGCCACGCAACGGTATTCACATGGAGCGGAATAATGCATGTCACGAACAAGGCGTATGAGACTGATCCGCGCCCGATCGATGAACAGTGTGACTGCCCGTGCTGCAGGAACTTCTCAAGAGCCTATGTACGCCATCTTTTCAAATCAGGCGAACAGTTAGGCGGCAGACTTGCAGTAATGCACAACCTTTACTTCTACAACACACTCACTGAAAAAATACGCGAAGCTATCGAAAACGATACTTTCGATGAGTTCAGAGCAAAGTACTCAGAACTGCTGGCAAAGCGTTTATAATTACATTTAAAACAGAAACTATTCTGACTTTTCAAAATCTTAACACACCATATAAAAAGGGGATCTTGGTATGTATAAAGCTGTTATTTTTGACCTCGACGGTACACTTTTAAACACAATTGAAGACCTTGCAGACGCTGTAAACTCAGGACTTGAAACACTGGGCTACAAACCGCAGCCTCTTGAAAAATTCTACAGATTTGTCGGCAACGGTGCTGTAAAGCTCTGCACCAGAGCACTCGCTGACTGCAGTGCAAACACGGACGACATTTCAAAGCTTCACGAATTATTCAGTGAAAACTACAGAAAGCACTGCACAGACAAGACAATTCCTTACGAGGGCATAAAGGAAATGCTTGTTTCACTTAACGAAAAAGGCATAAAGCTGGCAGTTGCATCGAACAAACCGGATGAGTTTACAAAATCACTCATCACTTCATATTTCGGAGACGGTCTTTTCTCATCTGTACACGGCAAGCGTGAAGGCAGAAGCACAAAGCCTTCGCCGGACATTGTCAATGACATTCTTAAGGAACTTGATATTGAAAAGGATGACGTCGTACTTGCAGGCGACTCTGACGTTGACATCATGACCGCCGAAAATGCCGGAATCGACTCCATCGGCTGTACATGGGGCTTCCGTCCGAAAGAAGAGCTTGCCTCTGCAGGTGCTGTATATCTCGCAGACAACACTGAAAAGCTTCTTAAGATAATAGCGGGATAATTACGCTGCTTTTTCGGTCTGATAAGCTTTTCTTTTAAGGAAACACTGATTAAACCGGAAATCCGGCTTCGCCGGATTTCCGGAGGTGGGATTTGCGGAGCTTTGCCCCGGCCCCCGCGCTGATTTATGAATAAATCAGCGTTTGCTTAAAAATTTCAGAAAATTCAATAAAAATATTTTTCAAAACGACATTTTTATGATATAATATATATAAGGATTTTTTCATTCGAATCATACAGAAACACAACTGATCGGATACAGGGGTTATATATGAAAATACCATATAAAAAATTTATGTCAGATCCGCAGAAGCTGTCATATATGTTCAACACAGTACTTGTCGGCTGCAAGATCCTGTTTCTTACACTGTTTTTTGCAGGACACATGGTCTTGATGGAACGTGTTGAAGTATTCAACTTCATTCTTACCATCGTCGGATACGTTGTCATCAGTAAAAAAATGCTTCGTCTGTGGATATTCACTCTGTATTTCAACATAGTCGAATTCATGACATTAAGCTCGATAGCTGTCGGTTTCGGTTTTGGATTTCAGCTTTACACGATATCGATGATCACCGGAGCCTACTACATCAAATATGTCGGCTCCAGATTCTTCGGCGACAGCAATATTATAAAGCCGACACTGGTTGCAGTGTTTGCGACCATTTCATATTTTATAGGATATACATTCAACAGAATACACGGTCCGGTGTATAAAACTGATTCCCGGGTCGAAACATTTTTCTTCGTATTCAATTCACTGCTTGTTATTGCCGTTCTTGTCTTCTACATGTCGACCTTCACCAGAACTATCGACGACACTGAAAACAAACTTGCAAAAATGGCGCTCGTAGACAAGCTTACCGGTCTTTATAACCGTCATTACCTTCTTTCAAGGCTTGACGGCCTCAACAAGGAAGAACTCTCAGACTACTGGATAGCAATACTCGACATTGACAATTTCAAGAAAGTCAATGACGTTTACGGACATAACTGTGGCGACTATGTACTTAAAAACATCGCAGAGACCGCACGTGATGAATGCTCAGAGTGTACAGTCTGCAGATGGGGCGGTGAGGAATTCATAATTCTTGCTTCTTCAGGCAAATGTCCTGACAGCATCCTTGAATCTCTCAGGGAAAAGATAAGCGGTCTTCACATGAATTTCGAGGAACAGGATATACATGTAACAGTTACAATAGGAACTGAAAAATATTCTCCGGACAGAAACGTGGACGCGTGGATATCAGAAGCAGACCGCAAACTTTACTTCGGCAAGAACAACGGCAAAAACCAGGTCGTTTACGTAACAAATGTTCAGTGATAACGGTCTGTTCTGGAAAACTGTACGCAATTCTACACCGGGATCATGTATACACCGTATATGCATATTTGAATTATAACAAGGGGATTTTAATGAAAAGTTTTAAAGACATCAGAAATGAGTTCATGGGAGATTCGAAGGTAGCCAGCCGCTACTTCAATCATTTCATGGTCATGGCTGAAATACTGTTTTTTCTCTTTTTCCTCAGCGGAAAAATGTATGCAATAGAGTGGGTCGTACTGTTCAATTTTCTGCTTACGTGTGCAGGATATGTAATGATCAGAAAAAACAAGCTCAGAGAATGGATCCTTTCGGTCTATTTTATAATACTTGATATCATGACTGCCGGAACGATGGCGGTCGGTCTCGGCTACGGTTTTCATCTGTTCACCATATCAATGATATCTTCAGCCTACTACATCAGATATCTGGGTCAGAAAATGTCCGGCAGGCCGATGAACCCTCTTGTAGTCTCACTTCTCGCGCTGATCTCATATTTTACCGGATACATCTTCATCAAGGTACATGGTCCGATATACGCTCTGAACACCGCGATTGAAACCTCGTTCTTTGTAGTCAATTCTCTGATAGTTATAGGAATACTTACCTTCTACATGTCCATATTCCTTAAGATGATAAATGACACCGAATCAAAGCTCGAAAAAATGGCGCTTGTGGACAAGCTTACAGGCCTTTACAACCGCCACTATCTTCTCACATACATCAATTCCATAGAAAAGGAAAAGCTTGATAATTACTGGATAGCAATTCTCGACATCGACAATTTCAAGAAGGTAAATGACGTTTACGGTCACAACTGTGGTGACTACGTACTCAAAAACATTGCAAAGGCTGCAAAGAAAACCTGCAGTGACTGTACCGTATGCCGCTGGGGCGGTGAGGAGTTCATCATTCTCGCATCTGAAGAAACATGCGGCAGTGACATTCTTGAAAAACTCCGTAAAAACATTGCCGGACTGCAGCTTGAATTTGAAGAGCAGACGATCAGTGTCACCGTAACCATAGGTACTGAAAAACACGCTGAAAACTATACCACAGAAGAGTGGATCTCATACGCCGACCAGAAGCTTTACGCCGGAAAACACAACGGTAAAAACCAGGTGGTTTACTGATTATCTTAAAAAAACAGTAAATCACCTTTACTTTTATACGCTAATGTGCTAAAATTATAGATAAGGTTTTAGGAAAACGCATATCTGTTTACAGATATGCGCGGGGATCGGGGCGGAGCCCCGAAATCTCCCCCCACCGTCCATCCGGCTTTGCCGGATGGACGGCTTGGTCAGTTTTCAACACTTAAACGAACAGGGTGATAACATGAACAGCAAGATCAAAGACAAAAACACAGACGGACTGTTTGAAGCGATCCTTTCGCTCGAAACGCTTGACGAATGCTACAAGTTCTTCGAGGATCTGTGTACTGTACTTGAAATAAAATCTCTGGCACAGCGTCTTCAGGTCGCTAAAATGCTGAGTGAACATCATGTTTACAACGACATTGTAAATGAAACGGGTGCAAGCACAGCTACAATAAGCCGTGTAAACAGATCACTTCACTACGGCTGCGACGGATACGACATAGTTTTCAGCAGACTTAAGGAAAAGAAAGAAAAGGAAGCAAATGAGTAATTATTCTGACTTCGCTTTTTACTACGACAGTCTGACCAGAAATGTAGACTATAAAAAAAGAGCTGCCTATTTTGACATGCTCATAAAAAAATACTGCTCCACGGGCGGAAAATATCTGGCCGATCTTGCCTGCGGCACAGGAAGTCTTTCCGAAGAATTTTTCAGGCTCGGCTACGACGTTCTCGGCATAGACTATTCGGAGGAAATGCTGAACGAGGCACTTGAAAAGAAATACGACGGCGGATATGACATACAGTACATCTGTCAGGACATGACTTCTTTTGAGCTCTACGGCAATGCAGACATTATCATATGTGCTCTCGACAGCATCAATCATCTGAACACTCCGGAAGATATCAGAAAAACCATTGAGCGTGCATTTCTGTTCACAGAGCCGGGCGGTGTGTTTATATTTGATGCAAACACCGTCTACAAGCATAAGAATATACTTGCGGACAACGCATTCGTTTTTGAAAACGACAAGGTTTTCTGTACCTGGCAGAACTCATATTCTGAGGAAAACAACCGCGTGGATATCTCGCTCGATTTCTTCGAAAAAAATGATAACGGAAAATACGACCGGTACAGCGAGGACTTTTCCGAGATAGCTCTTGAAACAGCTGTCATGGACAAATATCTTACAGACGCCGGATTTATTATTGAAGCACACTTCGACGAAGACTCGACTGATCCTGTAAAGGAAGATTCTCAGCGTATCATATACGTTGCAAAGAAACCGGCTAAGAGCTGATCTGTAAAACAGATCAGGGGTACGGGACGAAGTCCCGCCACTTTCCTCCTCTGCAATGCATAAAACAATTATAAGGAAGTTAATATAAATGGGAATATTAAAACGTGCTATTTCAGCCGATGCATCAGCAGTTGCAATGGCTGTGGACACAACAGATATAGTATCAGAAATAGAAAAAATACACAAGACATCAGCAGTAACAACTGCTGCCCTCGGAAGACTCACTACAGCAGCTTCCATGATCGGTTATTCACTCAAGAACAAGGATGACTCAGTTACTCTCCGTCTCGACGGCAAAGGTCCTTCAGGCGCGCTTATAGCCGTGTCTGACTATATGGGAAATGTAAAGAGCTACATTCAGAATCCTGTTGTTGAAATACCGCTCAACAAACACGGAAAGCTTGACGTTGCAGGTGCTGTCGGACGTGACGGTACCCTTTCAGTAATAAAGGACATCGGCCTCAAGGAACCGTACTCAGGCATGATCCCTCTTGTTTCAGGCGAGATAGCCGAAGACGTTGCTGCATACTTCGCATCAAGCGAACAGGTTCCTACTGTATGCGGTCTCGGCGTACTTGTCAATCCCGATCTTTCAGTAAACTGCGCAGGAGGATATCTCATTCAGCTCCTCCCTTTCGCAAGCGATGCTGTTATTGACCAGATCGAAAAGAATGTAAACAGCTTAAAGTCAGTTACCCAGATGATGTCCGACGGAATAACAATGGACGAACTCGTCTTAAAACTTCTTGACGGTCTTGAACCGAACCTCCTCGACGAAGCAAATGTCGAATACCGCTGCGACTGCAGCAGCGACAGAGTCTCACGCGCTCTTATCAGTCTCGGCAAGGAGGAACTTGATTCAATGATCGAAGAAAATGAGAGCAAAGGCAAAGACACAGAAGTACAGTGCCATTTCTGCAATAAAATTTACAGTTTTTCAGCGAATGACCTGAAAAAACTCAAAAAGCAGATGGAATAAATCAAACAACAAACAAAAACAAAGGAGAAATGAAAAATGCAGAACATTACACTTAAGAAAATTTTACTCGCAATCGTAGTTATCGCACTTGCAGTATTCCTTTTCAAGTACATAGGAATAATCCTCGCAGCAGTTTCAGTAACGCTTATCGTGGCACTCAGATGGGTCCTCAAGGGCCTTGTAATAATAGGCGCTTTACTCTTAGTGTACACGATCTTTACGAAAAACTGATCTTCATTACAGGAACTGATCATCAGCTCACTGCAGATCCGGCCGGACCGGTTCTGCAGTTTTTTGTATCCAGCATAATTTTTACGTTTACCGGCAAAGACTTATAAAAAAACAAAACCTTCAGAATTCATGGTGAATTCTGAAGGTTTTTAATTTCAAGGCGCCACCCGGATTTGAACCGGGGATCAAGGTGTTGCAGACCATTGCCTTACCACTTGGCTATAGCGCCGTATAAAAAAAGAGAGCGGATTACGAGGCTCGAACTCGCTACCTCCACCTTGGCAAGGTGGCGCTCTACCAGATGAGCTAAATCCGCATATGACGACCCGGATGAGGTTCGAACTCACGACCTCCGCCGTGACAGGGCGGCGTTCTAACCAGCTGAACTACCGGGCCATAAGGAATGGGAACAATAGGGCTCGAACCTATGACCCTCTGCTTGTAAGGCAGATGCTCTCCCAGCTGAGCTATGCTCCCATTTGCATTAAACTATTCAGTTTAAAAGGCGCCACCCGGATTTGAACCGGGGATCAAGGTGTTGCAGACCATTGCCTTACCACTTGGCTATAGCGCCGTAAAGAGCGGATTACGAGGCTCGAACTCGCTACCTCCACCTTGGCAAGGTGGCGCTCTACCAGATGAGCTAAATCCGCAGATGGCGACCCGGATGAGGCTCGAACTCACGACCTCCGCCGTGACAGGGCGGCGTTCTAACCAACTGAACTACCGGGCCATCAATGGGAACAATAGGGCTCGAACCTATGACCCTCTGCTTGTAAGGCAGATGCTCTCCCAGCTGAGCTATGCTCCCGTTTTGTTATCGTCAGTGTTCCGACGACGATATTTATTATACTACATTGCGAGAAGAATGTCAATACTTTTTTTAAAGTTTTTTTATTTTTTTAGGTCTTAAAATTATTGCAAAAGTTTCCCTTTTAAATTATAATAGAATTATATATATTTCTGGTTATGAGGTGGAGATTATTATGAAAAAATCTTTAGCATTGATACTTTCGTTTACGATCATGGGGGGGTCAGCACTGCTTTATTCACAGAACAGGATATCTGCCGAAGACACAGCACCCGGCACTGCTTCTGCCGCAGCACAGTCTGAAGGCGGAACAGAAAAGGATCCTGTACGTGTACGATATCAGTATCTTCTTACACGCGGCCGCGAAGAAATACTGTCCAGGGATTCAAGATTTGATATGTTTCCGGAATTTGTCCAGTTCGCCATTGATGATATCAACGGTGACGGAACGGAAGATCTTATTATCCATGACAAGCTTCACAGGATAGTCCATGTCGCAGACACTGACAAAAACGAAGTCGGTGAAATTCCGGGCACAGTCGCCTTCTATCCTGACGGAACAGCTGCACGTATACTCACTGATACACGTAAGCTCACTTCTTCCTTTGTTCCTTTTGAGGTATACAAATACAATAAAGATTCAAACAAATACGAATCAGTCGGCAAAGTCGATGCATGGGAAAAATCAGTCGCTTCAAAAGATGCAGCCGGAAACCCGTTCCCTGCAGACACCGACACAAACGGCAAAGGAATAGTTTATTACCTCGACGGATCTGACACACCTGTGAACCAGACCGAATACGAGGCGTGGAGGGCCAGCCTTCTCCCTGCTTTAAAACAGATGTCCCTTTCCTATCTCCCGCTTACCCAGGAGAATATAAACAACATCGATACCACGCCTAAAGTACCTGTCGTTACTGCCACGGAAGCCGTTGTTACCACACCTGAAGCAACGACCACAGCTGAAACCACGGAAGCAGTTACAACACCTGCCGAAACCACAGTCGTCACCACAACGACCACCGAAGCAACAACAACTGCAGAAGTAACAACAGCCGTAACTACAACAGTAACGGAACCGAAATTTGAAAATTCGGAATATGACATTGACAGCAACAACGTTATAAACAGCGCAGACATCATAAAGCTGACACAGGTATTAATGACACCGGAAAAGTTTCCGGACATAAAAGACAAGGCAGACATCAACCGCAACGGTTCGGTAGGCCTGACTGATCTTCTTACACTGATCAGATTTATGAAAATGTAATAATACCGCGGATAATTTTCGGGCGGCTGCAGGAACATCATGCAGTCGCCTTGTTTTATCAGTTTATGAAAGAAAAAAGCGGCTTCGTTCTGCATTTGTAAAACGAAGCCGCTTCAGCTTTTATTTATTTTTCTTCCAGTGATTCAGTACCGAAACCAAGGCCTTCCATATCAAGGAAATCAGCTTCGTCCGGTTCAGGGATCCTTGCACCGCATGATCCGCAGAACTTGAACTTTCCGTTTACTTCAGCCTTGCACTGAGGGCAGATCTTGTAGCCTCTCATGTTATGGAGTGAGAACATCATTTTCTTGATTCTGCGCTTACGTGTATTAACGTCATCGCAGAGAACTCTGAGTTCTGAAAAATCCTGATTGTTAGGATCCATGTTATAAAACTTTTCGCCTATCTCAGCGAAAACTTCCACTATTCTTTCTCGTTCGTAAGTGATCTTCTTCTTAAGATTAGCAACTTCCTGCATGTTCTTCGTCTTTTCGTTCACGCTTCTGCTTGTTGCATTTACCACGTCTAAAATACTCATGTACTTCATCCCCTAAAAAAATAAATAATTAAACTTGAGGAACACAGTTCTCTCTGTAATATTCACATATTCTATTGTATCATCTAATCAGTTTAGTGTCAAGTCCTAACAGATTACAACAGCAAATTTTGTTTAATCTGACTTCTATTCTGTCTGTATACGTTGTTGCATTTTTTTAAAAAAACACTGATTAAATCGGAAATCCGGCTTCGCCGGATTTCCGGAAGGGGAATTTGCGGGGCTTCGCCCCGGACACCTTTGCCCGGCGCAGTATTTTCAGTTTACCACAGCGTCAGGTTCGTCCGGTGCATTTTTCTTCTCGACCCGTATCAGCAGCTTATTCGGAAGGCACGAGATCGGGACAGTTCCGTCGGAGATGTACCCCGTATGCATACACACCTTGTCCGGGCAGGAGGCTTCGGTAACATGTATTTTCCCGTTTTCCGCCTCAACAATGTTATAGCCGCCGTTTTTCGAGTCTATTCTCATGGTAACTGCTGATGTTATACTGTCAAGAGGCAGAGTGTACTTAAGTTCCCCGTCACTGTAAATGTATGCTGTGGCATTATTTCCTTTCGAAAAAAGCAGAATAAGTGACAGCACTGCTGACACCACAAACAGTACACCGGTCACTGTCGCAGTGATAACGACCGCCCTGTTTTTCGGTTTTACTTCAGAAACATTATTTTCTCTGTTCATTAATGATTTTTCTCCAAAAAAATATCAGGAACAAACCGAAGTCCGTTCCTGATAAAAAAACTGTTTGTTTATTCAGTAGATCAAGCCTTGCCTACAGAACCGAAGAGTTCCATCTTTTCCTTAACTGTAGCCTTGATTGCTTCGAAGCCAGGAGCGAGGAGCTTACGTGGGTCAAAGCCCTTACCCTGCTTGTCCTTGCCTTCTTCTACGTATGTTCTTGTAGCAGCAGCAAATGCGAGCTGGCATTCTGTGTTTACGTTGATCTTTGCAACGCCGAGTGAGATAGCCTTCTTGATCATGTCTGAAGGGATACCTGTACCGCCGTGGAGTACGAGTGGCATCTCGCCAACCTTGTTCTTAACAGCTTCGAGTGTTTCAAAGCTGAGGCCCTGCCAGTTTGCAGGATATACGCCGTGGATGTTACCGATACCTGCTGCAAGGAAGTCTACGCCGAGATCAGCGATCTGCTTGCATTCGTTAGGATCTGCGCATTCGCCCATACCGATAACGCCGTCTTCTTCGCCGCCGATTGAACCAACTTCAGCTTCGATTGAAAGGCCGAGGTGGTGAGCTGCATTAACGAGTTCTGTTGTCTTTGCAACGTTTTCGTCGATCGGGAAGTGTGAACCGTCGAACATGATTGATGTGAATCCTGCCTTGATGCACTTGTAGCAGCCTTCGTATGAACCGTGGTCAAGGTGAAGTGCTACAGGAACTGTGATTCCGAGTGACTTGTCCATAGCAGCTACCATAGCAGCAACTGTTTCAAAGCCGCACATATACTTACCAGCACCTTCAGAAACACCGAGAATTACCGGGCTCTTGAGTTCTTCTGCTGTGAGAAGGATAGCCTTTGTCCATTCAAGGTTGTTAATGTTGAACTGGCCTACTGCGTATTTGCCTGCTCTTGCTTTATCGAGCATTTCTTTAGCTGAAACTAACATTATTAAATTCCTCCGTAAGAAATAAATTTTTTAGCCTTTATAATTATACCCGAATTACACGGAAAAAGCAATTGTTTTCTGAAAAATTATCAGGTATTAAATAAAACTTAGCTCTTTTTGATGACTTTTAGTCCATTCTGCCCGTTCCGAAGAGGACCTTCGAGAAGAAATCCCTTGTCACATCTTCACCGAGAGAAGACTTGAACATGTCAGTCGATATACCGCCATTTGATATAAGGCCGTCGGTATAATCCTTTGTGATCACATTTTTTGCCTTTTTCTGTTCTTCGGTTAGTTCAGGCAAACCAGATGATGCATCAAGAACAGCTTCAAGCCCGTCACACAGCATTGCGGAAAGTGCTTCATCATCGGAAGTTTTACCCTTCTTGTACATTGTGGCGTTTCTGAGGTCATCAAACCAGGCCGGAGTGGATGAAGTATCTTCAAGGGAATCGTAAGGCCCGCTGATATTGCGGAATGCATCGAGTATCGCCTCATATTTTTCATCTTTTGTTTCAACAAGATCGTAAAGTTCATAGTAGGCCTTGCGGTTTGAAAGAATATACATGAAATCCGCTGAAACAAGCGGCATATTTTTTTCCTGCGGATTGAGGATAAGTGAGATCATCTGCATCGCTCCGGCATTCATCTTCATTACTGACAGATTGCCTATTCCCTCAACGTCATACTTCTTTACGTCAAACTTCATTATGCCGTTTATGGTCATTTCCGAATATTCACCGCATTCCTCTTCGGTAACGTTATATCTTTCTGAAATAACGGCCATTGCATCATCGACAGCCCTGTTCATAGCTTTTGTGTTTTTTGAAGCGATAACAGCCACTATAACCGCCAGCACTGCAATAACAGCAAGAATCGCAATGAATATTCCGAGAATTATTTTTCCTGCTTTTTTCTTTGGTTTTACTGAAGTAACATCTGACATTTAGTTTTTCCTTCTTTTCTTTTTCTTCTTTCCGTTTTCGTCGTCATCATCGTCAGGCACTCCTATTCCATAGGCGTTTATGAGCCAGTAGTAAAGCGGGATAGTAAGGAAAGTAAGCCAGCCCGGATGCCACAGATCAAACATGAATCCGGAAATGAGATACATGAGCGTAACGAAAACCGGATAGCAGAAAATATTTGCATTTTTCTTTCTTATAGCTTCAATAGTCGTGTAGTAAAGCGGTATCGTCAGGAAAAGCATCCACAGCGGGTGCCACAGATCAAACAGTGCACCGCCGGCAAAAAACGCAGCGGCCGCAGCTACAGGATACGGAAACTTCATAAGGTTTTTATAGAATTTTTCGTCTTTTCCTATTTTCTCGATCACGTCGCTGAGTGCTGAAATACTTTCGTCATTAGTTCCGGCAGACGGAGTCGCGGCGTTTACAGCAGCCGGAAGCCCTGCACTTTCATCTGCAGTTTCATACTTAAAATATCCGCTCATGTCCTGAGGGTCAGCGTACTGAGCTTCAGGTGTTTTCTGAGGTTCAGGTGCTGCGTTCGGATAAATTTCCCCTGCATTCTTGTCAAGCGAGATGGTCGAACGCTGGTTCACAGGATCTGAATTCAGTTCAAACAGCCTGTCCAGTGAAATACCGTACAGTTTTGCTATTTTAAGAAGATTTTCCGTATCCGGCGAGATATCCGCACTCTCCCATCCGGCAACAGTCGGAACATCAGTTCCGAGTCTGGCTGCCAGATCAGCCTGTGAAAATCCGTTCTGTTTTCTTAAAGCTATGAGTTTGTTCGCTATCGTTTTGTCCATTTTCTTCTGCCCCTTTTATTCCTTAGTGAAACTCTGATTAAATCGGAAATCCGGCTTCGCCGGATTTCCGAAAGGGGAATTTGCGGGGCTTCGCCCCGGTCCCCTACGCTGATTTATGAATAAATCAGCGTTTTCTTAGTTATTCGCTTTTTCTTCTGTCTCTTTTACCGGTGCGTTATCTTCCTCATCAGGCACCTCATAATAATCATCATAAAGATAACAGTTTTCATCCATTACAAGAATGAAAAACTCAAGTGCATCCGAAGTTTTATTCTTTGATCCGCGCACATTTTCATTAAAATATACATAGTAAAGATCATCAAGGCTGATATCTTCACCAAATGACTTTCTCAGTCTTTCTTCGGTCCCCTCAAGGGATTCGTCACTCAGCTGCAGCACGGAAGTTACCGTCGGGAAAATATAAAAATCATCACCGTATGAATCCGCAAAGCCTTTCTTTATACTCTGCATATACTGCTCGTTTGTTTCGCCGCATTCACTGTTTTCTTTTTCGACCGCCTTTTTATAGAACGCCGGAAACACATCAAAACACTTGTCATGATCAGCTTCTGTCATTCCGTCGCAGTACTGCTTCAGAAGATCTTCGGAGACCTTTGTGATCTGTTCATTGTCAGTACAGTAACGTTCCTCTGATATTTTTTTATCAGCCGCATCCTTTTTCTGTTCATCAGTAAGCTTTGCAGTTCGTTTCGGCAGCTTTACCGAAGAAGTGTTCTGATCTGATGCGGAAGAAGCGTTTCCTCCCCCGCCCTGTGAACCGCTGTTTCCGGAACATCCGGCACATGGTAAAAGCATAAGCAGAGCTGCTGAAAACGCCGCAGTCCTCTTAAGCCATTTGTTTTCGGACATAAAATTACCTCTCTTTTTTTAGAACTCTGTTATCTATTATAAAATTACTTGAAGGCAATTGCAACAGAATTAATGAAATTCTAATAAAACTCTCATTTCCGGCTGCGGGATTTGCGGAGCTTCACACCATATTTTATGATTTCATTTATGTGCAATCGCTGAATTAGTACAGTCTTTAACGAGCGTTTTGCACAAATTTTATGTGAACTTTGTTATTCTTATTGACAAATACGTAGGAGAAGTATATCATAAGAACATAAGAAAATCCACACCACAGAAACTAACCGAAGGGATTATATAATTATGGACACTCACTTACGTTCAGTATTATCTTCTTTTTTATCTGCAGTAATCGTTTTTTCCGCTGCTGCGCCTGCTGTATCAGCTTATGAAACACAGTTTGAGATCCGCACTGAAGCTCCTGAAAACAATGAGGAAGCTCCGGAATACCGCTACTACTACAGTACCGAAAATCCGTACAACACTTTCCACTGTGAAATGCCTAACTGTACAGCCTATGCGTGGGGACGCATATTTGAAATAACGGGGAAAGCACCTGCACTCAGCCGCAACAACGCCGGCAGATGGTACGGTGAAAACAGAGATTCACACGCTTACTCATACGGATGCGAAGCAAGAGACGGCTCGGTAAAATGCTTCGACAGATATGATAACTACACCGGCCATGTATCAGTTACGGAATCTGTTTCGGAAGACGGAAATACAGTTCTGATATCTGAATCACAGTACGGCGGTGCACTTTTTACAAGCTACGAGGAAATGTCTGACGCCACATGGGAAAGCAGAGGCTACAGACTTCTGGGATATATTTATCCGGATGACACCGAAGGCAGATTTTACGGAGACGCTTTCAGAATAAGATCCGGTTTTTCAGAAGATTTTATTACACGCACTGACGAAGCGGATCCTGCATTAAATGCAAGAAACACTTCCGACGTTCGCCAGAACTTCAGATTTGAACCTCTTGAAAACGGAAACTACAGGATCTGTTCAGTTTATTCAGATCTTGTTCTTACAAAAACTGAAGAAGGTGTTTTCTTCCTTGAAAACGACTATTCGGAAAACACTGAATGGAGCATTCTCACTGAGATCAACGACCTTTATACTATATGTGATCCGGCAGACACAAATCAGGTACTCACATTCACAGACGGAAAAGCATCTGTTTCGGAATATGAGGCACTCGATAACCAGTTCTGGGAACTGAAGAGGATCACAGGTGATACAGCCCTGAACACCGCTGAAAGAAACATAGTATTCTCGCTTGACTGTACTGCAGCAAGGACTGAGTACTACACTGATGAATTTCTTGATCTTTCCGGAATAAAGTTTTTCCTCAACAACCGTGAGATCGCAAATGTTGATACTGCAAAGCTTACAGCATTCTACGACTTCACCAAGCCGGGAATCCAGACAGTTACTGTTGTTTACGGATATTCAAGCATTTCATTCGATGTTACGGTTACCGAACCTGAGGAAGGTGAAGAAGTTATCAGAAACAATGAATTCAGAAACAGTCTGGCAAACTACATTTTACTTTCGCCTGAAGTTGGTTTCACCACTGACTTCGACGTAAACAGTGACGGAGTCATCAATTCTCTCGATCTGATATTATTCACATAACGCATATTTCTAATGAAACGCTGATTTATTCATAAATCAGCGTTGGTTCCGTGGCGAAGGCCCGCAAATCCGGCGAAGCCGGATTTGCGATTTAATCAGTATTTTCCTGACAACTGACAGTTATGTCATAGAAGATCTCCAGAAAAAAATATAGTGACCGCAAAAATCTCTGCGGTCACTATATTTTTATGTTAATTTGATTTTACCTTTTCTTCAACAAGAGCCATTGTTTTGTATATCCTGTTGTAGTCCTCTTCATACTGAGGGAAATCATCGGAACCGGAAATACAGGTAAGAACGTACGACCTGCCGTTGCCCAGCATGTAAGCTGAAAGCGCTGAAAATGTTTTGTTTCCGCTGTCAAGCGAAAGGCCGTAGTCAAAGCGGACGATATGAACCGGAGCACCGCCGATCTCCTCGTCTCTTTCTTCTCTTATATTGAATGAATCAGTTATGTTTTCATATTTTCTGACAGCGTTATAAGCATAGTTCACAACGTCATTGTCAACTTTTTCAGATGTGAGAAAGACCTGCGCTCCGTATTCAGTGCCTTCATCTGTCTTTCTTTCGTCCTTTACGTATTTTATTATATCCTGATCATCAGTCTTCACATATTCTTCAGGAACAAAAACGGAAACGCCCGGAATGGATGCGTTCTCGATTATCTTCATTCCCTCTCTGATTTTCGCATATTCAGTCTCATTATTCTTTTTAATAACAATAAAGTAGAGACCTGCAAGAGCTCCGATCACCAGAACAGCAATAACTGAAAAAATACAGGCAACCTTTTTTTTACTCAAATTATGTTCTTCCTTCCGGATAATCAAAAATTAAAATGAGTAAGCCTGTAAGCCGGGTTCTGTCGTGTACGGTAATTTATCTAGGACCTGCGTCGCCGCAGGCCTCAAGCCGTCATTACAGACTGTCCACCGAGCAGATGTTAAGACAGGCTGTACCAATAGACGTTGCATCGGACAGGGTTTACATAGCAGTACAGTCTCCTGCACTCTGGTGAGCTCTTACCTCGCCTTTCCACCCTTACCGGAAAAACCGGCGGTATATCTCTGTTGCACTGGCCCTGGAGTCGCCTCCGGCTGCCGTTAGCAGCTGCCCCGCTCTGTGATGCCCGGACTTTCCTCATGACCTGAAACGATCATGCTACCGTACAGCTTACTCATCTATTCTATTTTACACATTTGTCGGGCGGGTGTCAAGTAAAATTTTCAGATCTCAGCACCTGTCAGATGTATACATAATGTATAATCCTGAGCTATGTCCGGATGCAATTCCGGAAGCTGTAAAAAAACATATGTACACGGCACGGAAACAATTCTATTTAATTCCTTGATTTCCCTTAAAATCCAATCATGCAAGTTGAGAACTCCCGACTTGCAAAAAATTGTAACCTTTCTGTAATCTTTTATCTGCAAACATCGGATTTAATTGAATAAACAAGCAAGAGGCTCCGAATCCCGTATCTGCGTACATTTGCAACACTGATTTAATTTTCCTGCAACTTGCCTGACGCTGAATTTCTATTATCTGACAGAAAAATTTCATGTTTTTCAATTTTTTTCTGATTTTTTACTTGATTTTTTTCCGGAGATATTTTATAATTATTTTCGTGAGTGATTCAGAGAAAAATCACTTGTAGTAACAAGTAAAATTTTTTTTAGGAGGATTTTCTAAAATGGCTATCAAAAATGAATACTTAAAGAACTTACTCGATAAGGTTGCAGCTCGTAACGCTAACGAACCTGAATTCCTTCAGGCTGTTACAGAAGTTTTCGAAACTCTCGAACCAGTTGCTGAAAAGAGACAGGATCTCATCGAAGCAGGCGTTTTCGACAGAATCGTTGAACCTGAAAGACAGATCATCTTCAGAGTACCGTGGGTTGACGACAACGGCAAGGTTCAGGTAAACCGTGGTTTCAGAATCCAGTTCAACTCTGCAATCGGACCTTACAAGGGCGGTCTCAGACTTCACCCTTCAGTAAACATCAGCATCCTTAAGTTCCTCGGCTTTGAACAGATCCTCAAGAACTCACTTACAACACTTCCTATGGGCGGCGGTAAAGGTGGTTCTGACTTCGATCCTAAGGGCAAGTCAGACGCTGAAGTTATGCGTTTCTGCCAGAGCTTCATGACAGAACTCTGCAAGCACATCGGTGCTGACACAGACGTTCCTGCAGGTGACATCGGTACAGGCGCAAGAGAAATCGGTTATATGTACGGCCAGTACAAGAGAATCAGAAACGAATTCACAGGCGTTCTCACAGGTAAGGGCTTACAGTGGGGCGGCTCACTCGCAAGAACAGAAGCTACAGGTTACGGTCTCTGCTACTTCACAGACTGCATGCTCGCTGCTAACGGCAAGTCATTCAAGGGCCAGACAGTTGCTATCTCAGGTTCAGGCAACGTTGCTATCTACGCTACAGAAAAGGCTACACAGCTCGGCGCTAAGGTAGTTACAGTTTCTGACTCAAACGGCTACGTTTACGATCCGGATGGAATCGACCTCGCTCTTCTCAAGCAGCTCAAGGAAGTTGAAAGAGCAAGACTTACAGAATACACAAAGAGAACATCACACAAGAACGCTGAATATCACGAAGGCAGTGTATGGACACTCAAGTCAAATGCTGGTCTCATCAAGATCGACATCGCTCTTCCATGTGCTACACAGAACGAAATCAACGGCGAAGGCGCTAAGAACATCGTTGCTGCTGGTGCATACGCAGTTGCTGAAGGTGCTAACATGCCTTCTAACCCGGATGCTATCAACACATACCTCGGCAACAAGCTCCTCTACGGTCCGGCTAAGGCTGCTAACGCAGGCGGCGTTTCAGTTTCAGGTCTCGAAATGAGCCAGAACAGCGAAAGACTTTCATGGACATTTGAAGAAGTTGACAAGAAGCTCAAGGACATCATGACAAACATCTTCAATAACTGCAGCAACACAGCTAAGGAATACGGCATGGAAGGCAACTACATGGCTGGTGCTAACATCGCAGGCTTCCTCAAGGTTGCTGAAGCTATGAAGGCTCAGGGCGTTTGCTGATAAACTGCCACACTTATCTTAAACAGACAGTATAAACTCATATAAAAAGCAGGGTGCTTCCGGAATTTTCTGAAAGCACCCTGTTTTTTACTCGTAACCGAGCAGTAGGCTAAGAATATAATGATTGCCGCCCGTTGGGCGGCAATCACCTTTTAAGCAGCAACAGCAGTACCACATTTTTTCGTGCGGTAATACTTCTAATAAGACTATAATTTTATTCAGTTCTTCAAGAGTTCTGCCTTCAATCTGGCGAGGACATCAGATGAAACACCGGAATACAGAGTGATCTTATCATCCGGTTCGTTGGATAAAAGCATGTTCTTCGCCATTTGCAGCCTGGCATTCGTTTCACCTCGAACTTCTCCAAGAGTAAGTATACTTCTTGCTTCAGTTTCTATTACCGGTCCGCGCATGATTTCATCAACTCCTTTTTTCACTTTGCTGTACTTTCTGGCAAGGGCATCTGTCACTTTTTTCAAAAGTTCCGCTATCGTTTTTGCCTCAAAAGGATCCAACTCTCCCGATACTGCCAGACTTCTCAGTTTATCTGCTACATACCGTATCTCGTCCAGAAGCTTCTTTAGTTCTTCAGGATCTTTGTTACATCTTTCGAACTTATTTCTGAAATTAAACAGATAAAACGGAATCATCAGATACAGCTTCTTTTCAAACAGTTCTTCTGCTGTATAATCCCGCATTCGGATGACCGGTACTGTATAACTCACCTTCCGGTCTCCGGGCACGATGATCGTTACTTTCATTTCACGTGGAATCGTTCCTCTGTTTTTCAGATACAGAACCGCTGTGTGCGGAAATGTTACTGTAATCTCGGTTTTTCCTAGTTTTCTTTGATCAAGAGCTATCTGTGCGTCATATTCGAACAGCCGTATCAGCATACTGCTGCTGTACTCACCGCTCTCGCATTCCAGATGATAATTTTTTTCCGTATTATCCTCACTGATCACAGTAAAGCAGGTATCTGTAATTCTCTTGTCAGCTGCTTCATCCGATCTGGTGATTATATGCTCGTTCGGATGAAATATTATCTTTTCATTGCCTTTGTAGTGTTCTCCGCACGCTTCATTAATAAACGGCAGCACAAACCGGCTGCAGTCATTGATTATTGAACGCAGTACATTGTCATAAATATCGGACATTCTTCTCTCCTTAGTATAGCATATCCGGATTCACTATACAATGATTTGATTTACCATGGCAATTACATGGTATCATATTTTTGTCCAATTGTAAACACTTTCGCCCTAAGTGGTAGTCGTTTCGCCCTAAAAGGTATTTTTCTCCTATAAGTTGGCATTTTTCTTGAAATATATGGTATACAGCAAAATAATTTATTCCGATTATATTAATGATGAACTTATAAAAAGGTATCCGCTGCGTTGCAGCGGATATATAATGATTGCCGCCCTACGGGCGGCAATCACCTTTTATCATCAGAACTAGTATAGCTCTGCATAATAAACGCATATTATGCAGAGCATTTTTACCGGTTACTTTTATTTTATCTTCCAAGAACAAAGAATCTGCTTAAGCCCATCCATTCACGTACCCAGTATGTCGCCTGGAACTTGAATTCAGTAGGTGCAGAATACGATGTTACATTTTCCGCTCCCTGCTTTCGGGCAATCAGTCCTGCACGATACTGGTGATAACCGTCGGTAACAATAGTAATGTCACGGTCGTATCCCAGTTTATCAGTAATTGCAAATGAAAACTTGATATTCTCAAATGTATTTGTTGACTTGTCCTCCATCACTATTCTGCTTTCATCTGCACCTTTTGCAACAAGATATCGACGCATTGCTTCGGCTTCAGAAATAAGTTCATCGCTCCCCTTTCCGCCTGATACCACACACAGCGCATCCGGATGTTTCTGCATCGCTTCATATGCCGTATCAAGTCTGTGTCTGAGCATACGTGAAGGAGTTTCACCTCTTACCTGACAGCCGAGCACAACGATAAGCTCCGTCTTTTGAGGCTCATCTGACATCGCTTTGTACATTTTAAAAGAAAGCACTCCTGCATAAAGTACACAGCCTGTAACAAATACAACCGAAGCAATCATAATTCCACGTCCCGCTCCGCCATGTGTCCAGATGGTTTTTAACAAACTGAAAAATGGTTTGTTGAATATCGCGGCCGCGATAAGAAGTGAACAGATCACCATTCCGGCAATATTCCCCGGATTAATTATCGGCAACGGCATTATAAACAGTATAAGTAAAAACACCTCGATAGCAAGGATTATTAATTTCAGCATGTTGTTTCTCCATTCTTTTTTATTTTGGTTATGATAATATTATAGCATAGAATCGGAGAGTTGAGGCTTAATATTTTCTTAAGAACATATTAACTAAAAAGGAGGAGCAAATTCAATCGCTCCTCCTAATAATCAAAAACATAAAAAGAGTTTTCTGCTGGTTGTCAGCCACGGCACCTTTTTACAGATGTCAGTACGGTACGGAAATCATTAAGTCCCCCGTTTGGACTACTGCATTTCTCCCTGCAGCAAGGCGCGATCTCATTGCTGAAATCAAAGGTTGCGGAAAATTAACCTGCTCCGCATGCAGCACAACTTTTTACGGTGCTCTTTCACCGGAAACATCTCTGTTTCTGAAACTATTATACCATAAATCAAAGATTTTTTCAATTGCTTTTTTCCAAAAGGTGATTTTCATCTCATTCGAGATGAAAATTATCAATTAACCGGTCAGCATCAGCTGGCCGGTTCACCTTTTCTGTATGCTTCATGTCATCTTTCCTGTCTGAACAATTGTTATCAAATTAAAAAGTGCTTTTCACTATTATTCATAAGCCATTATAAAGCAACCATTCTGAATGCTTTCCAATCTTACAATACACCTATTGTTTTCTCCCTGCTATTATGGTATAATTAAAAATATCCATTAAAAAATTAAAAAGCAGGTTTTATAATGTACAAACTTAATATAGTTCTTTTCGAGCCGCAGATACCGCAGAATACCGGAAACATTGCAAGGACATGTGCTGTTACCGGCGCTTCGCTTCACCTTGTTGAGCCTCTCGGATTTGAGATAGATGACAAAAAGCTCAAGCGTGCGGGTCTTGACTACTGGGACAAGCTCGACATAACATACTATAAAAACACTGACGATTTCTTTGCAAGGAACAGCGGTAATTTCTTTTTCTTCACCACCAAGGCAAAGCATAATCACAGTGACGTCTCCTACCCTGAAGACAATGTCTACATTATCTTCGGGCGCGAGGATGCCGGTATAGACGAAAAGATACTTTATGAAAACATGGATAAATGTGTCCGCATACCAATGAGAGACACCCTTCGAAGCCTTAATCTTTCAAACTCCGTTGCCATCGGTGCATATGAAGTATTAAGGCAGTGGGGATATCCTCACTTAAGCTCCGAAGGAAAACTTACAAAATATTAAAATGAAAAGATGTGATACTAATGAGTAAAATTAAAATTATGACTGACTCTGCTTCAGACATAGACACAAAGCTTGCTGAAGAATACGGTGTGTGTGTTCTTCCGTTCACTGTCGTTATAGACGGTAAGGAATACATTGACGGAATAGATTTCACACCTGATGAATTCTATGAGAAAATGGCTTCATGTACTGATTTCCCGAAGACCTCACAGGTAAGACCGGATCAGTTCGCAGAAAAATACGAACAGTTCTATAACGAAGGCATAAAGGATCTTATTTATGTTTCCATTTCATCAACAGGATCATCAACATACAACAACGCTTTGAAATCAAGGGACGAATTCTACGAAAACCATCCTGAAGCAAAAGATAAATTCAAGATCACAGTCATCGACTCACTTAACTATACATTTACCTATGGTTATCCTGTTATCGAAGCTGCGGCAAAGGCTGCCAGAGGATGTTCAGCTGATGAGATCATCGCTTTTATTGAAGAATGGATAAGCTGTACTGAAGTTCACTTTGTTTCATATACACTCGATTATGTAAAGCGCTCAGGACGTGTTTCGGCCGGTGCTGCGTTCATGGGTGAGCTTCTCGGTCTGAAACCGATCATCTCGATAATTGACGGCGATTCGAAAGTAGCTGAAAAAGTCCGCGGTGAAAAAGCTATAATTCCGAAGCTTATCGAACTTTCAAAGAACAGAATGATCCCGCAGACACCATACATTCTTCTTGAGGGATGTCTTCATGAGGAATTTGCGGCATTTAAAAAAGAGATCACCAAAGCGGTCGGCTATCCTCCTGAAAGAACAGCAAAAATAGGATCCACCATCGCATCTCATGCCGGCCCGAAGATCATCGGTATAGTGATCAAGGGACAGCGCAGAAGATAAGGTGGAATTTATCAGAAAAAATGCCGTATCTTTCGGCATCATTACTCTCGTCCTGTGCGTGGCATCGTTTTTTCTGATAACAGCCGATTCGGTATTCACTGTACATGACGACATTCTAACATATATGCAGGTCCAGAGGGGAAACCTGTGGCAGACTGCCGTGGATGACGCAAAGCACGGCAGAGTCGGCCATGTTCCCCTGACCTTTCTTCTTTACATCCCCTACTTTTTTAAAAGTCCTCTTACAGTAAGAGCTTTTTCGGCAGGGGCTGTTTTGTTTGACATGGCCGGACTTTATTCTCTTGTAAAGAATAATATAAACAGGCATGCCGGCCTTCTTTCATGCATACTTTTCATTTCCTTTGCATGTATCTCAAACCAGCACAACCTGTTTGTTTCCTATATTATCGGTCATCAGATACCATCGGGTATTGTACTGTTTGCTTTAGGTATCTTTACGAAATATTATCCGGAACGGAAAGACAGAAAAAAACTTATCGCAGGAGCTGCACTTCTTACTGCCGCTTCGCTTCTCTATGAAGCCTGCACAGCATATATACTGCTTTTTTTATTTACCGCATTCCTTAAAATTGAAGGAAAATTTTCAGAAAAAGCTGTTAAAGCTATAAAGGACAACCTCATTAACTTCGCTTTTCTTGCAGCATATGTGCTTGTATATTATCTCTGGCGCAGATCTTATCCTTCTGATTACTCCGGTTCGGTTCTCGCCTTTGATGATCTCCGGCAGAGTTTTATAACGATGTTCCGCTACTCTTTCGGCATGGTTCCGGGACTTCCTGCAGCGGCAATGCTTATCAAAGGCTATGTTCCTGTTCCGGAAATATTAAGTGAACTTAAGCCCTGGATGCTCATAGCTCCCCTTGCAGCAGCAGTTTCTTTCGGAATACTGTTTCCGGAGATCAGTATAAAACAGAAAAAAAGCGTTCTTATTATTTACGGCCTTGCAGGAATCGCGATACCTAACCTGATAATCAGCTTTACTCCTAAATACACGGAATGGACTGAAAGTGGAAGCTACTCATACGTCACTTCATTCTACAGTTACTTTTTCCTTGTTCCGCTGTTTATAATCATTCTTAAATGCATAGTAAAAAAGAACAGTAAAGTGAGCGTCGTCATTTTAAGTACAGCAGTATTTGCTGTTTCACTTGTATCAACTGTAAACAACGCAGCATGGAACTGTTACTTCAGAACCGAACTTGCAAGGTACAGAGCTTTTTCCGATGCCGTTTCATCTGACTACTTCGACACACTCGAAGACGGAACCACGGTCTATATACCTGACTACACCGGTATCCACCACGACATGTCCATTACGGAAAGCTTTGTTTCGATATATACGGATTCTGACCTTACATTTACAAACGATGCTGAAAGCATTGATTTCAGCAGGCCGGTCATAATGATGAAATACGATCCGGAGAAAAAAATTATACGCTGCGGAAAAATGGATAATGATATGAATTTTAATGCAGACTTTCATACGTGATGAAATTTATAATCGACTGCGTCTGTTTCCTGCATATCGTTCATCACATCCGGAAACCGGATATATCATTCCAGCGGAATATATCCTTCCTTATAATCCATTATGATATATGGATGTTCCTTTGCATAGTTTTCCATAAGTTCATGCCATGAGGCTGCGGTTTCCTCTTTGAGAATACCGACATCCACCTGATTCATTGCCGGACAGGTCGGCGTAAGACAGACTTTAAGCGAAGCATCTTCCATACGCATAAGGCGAAGCGGCCATGCACTGCATTCAAACGGCTTGTCTTCGGCCGGAAGTATACATCCCTTATGAACATCGAGGAAAGGACACGGTACTTCTTCAGACGGATCATCGGTCTGATAGCAGTCCCGCAAATCAGTCACGCCGTCGCCTTTTTCTGAAACGATATATCTGATTTCGCTTCCGTCGCTCTTTGTCTTATACTTCTCCATAAACTGAGCCGAAAGTTTCGGCAGTTCCCAGAGGCTCTGTCTGCGGAACGAACAGCAGAATCTGCATTCCGCACACACTTCTTTTTTCAGTACCTTGCTTAGCATTATATATATTCTCCTTATGATCATACTGTCAGAGAGGTGCTTATCAAACCGGAAATACGGCTTCGTCCCGCCTCTCACGCTGGTTTTATACCTCGCGGCAGTGATATTTCGTCAGCAATTGATCCGGATTGTAGGCCATCTTCGCACGTCTGAGACCTTCGAGGCCAATATCTTCCTCACGGTTTATCCAGCGTGCTCCTTCTTCATGCCGTAAATGATCTGCAAAGCACTTGTTTATATAGGAAAAACCGCCTGCCTGCGCGTACTCACCGTAGCATTTCTCGAAATGTATATCAAATGCGCCTTCCGATATTTTTGATGCTATCGTCATTGCCACAGGCGTGCCGTCTTCAGAATAAACCACCGCTCCGATAAGTCCGAGAGCCTCCCAGTATCTGCATGCGTCATAGATCTCCTGACGTTCGACAAAAGCGGAGTCCTCTCTTTCTTCCTGATCCGAAAACCAGCGTTCTTCAACTTTCAGAAGATCAACGCAGAATTTTTCTTCAAACGACGTACTTACCTGCATACGCATACCCGGATAGAGACGTTCGAAACGATTAACGCGGTTTCTCTTCTTTCTGTTATCTGAACCCGTAAGCTCCGCAAGATGATCAGCGGTATAGAGATAATCGGAATTTCCGCGGTCAGTCTGCATCTCGTATCCGGTTAGAGAATGAATGATCTCACTCTGCTCTTCGGTTAGAAAAATAAACTCCGGAACCCTGCCTCGTTCATGGCGGTCACTGACAGCAAGCTCTATTGCATGACTGACATCTCCTTCTCCGAGAGGAAAAGCAATGCCGTTTCTTCCCGGTATATTCGTCCCGGAATATTTACGGAACAGAAATCCGTCCTGCTCGGCTATTCTGATATTGTATTTTTCCTTCAGAAGAAAAACATTTACAGGCGATGCATCACTTGAAAATGCGCCTGCCTTTTCCGTATACTGATAAAGCAGATCTATATCTCCCGCCTGCGGTGTACGCCAGTTCAGCATCTGTTTTAGTCCCTTTCTGTTTAATGGTTTCTGTTATATTAATCGAAAAAAATCTTTTTACACATATTATATTTTACCATTTAATTTATAAAGCTGTCAATACCGCAGATAAAAAAGCCGCTTATTTACATCGTCCGTAAATAAGCGGCTTACAGTTATTTTGCATTGTTAATCGGAAATCCGGATTCGCCACGAATTCCCGCACTGATTTATGAATAAATCAGCATTTCCTTATCGCTTAATTATTTTCCAAGCTTTGTGATCTTCTTTGAGATGTACTGTCTGAGAGTTGCAAGGTCTGTAAGGGCAACCTTTCCGTCTCCGTCAGTATCTGCTGCCTTCAGAGCATCTTCGGAAAGATCCTTGTCACCGAGGAGATAAAGTGAAAGTGTTGTCAGGTCGGTAACGTCTATTTTACCGCTGAAGTCTATGTCACCTGTTACGATCTCACCTGTCTTTGCAGTAGCTGTAGATGTAGGAGATGCTGTTGGTGATGCTGTCGGCTTTGATGTAGGTGAAGCTGACTCAGTTGGTTCTGCTGTAGGCTTGGCTGTTTCAGTAGGTTTTACTGTAGGCTTTGCAGTTTCAGTAGGCTTTACTGTAGGAGTCGGAGAAGCCTTTGCAGTAGGCTGAGGTTTCGGGCTCCCGTCGCTTATCTGGCCGTATACGATACCGCATCCTACGGTTGACATGTATACCTTACCGAATTCGTCCATGTCGCCTACGAGATAGTTGCCGTTACCTGTACCGCCGTAGAGGTGATCTGTGTTGATGCATACCCATGTCTTTCCGGCATCCTGTGAACGGTAGATACCTTCAGGATCTGAATCCTTCGGCTTGCCGTAGATGAAGAGTGTGTTTACGTCACCCTTCTTTTCAGGAGCGCCGTAGCCTACGCACTTTGCATATGATACGCTGTCAAGCTTTTCTACCTTTGCTCCCTTGTCGGAAATGAGGTAAAGTCCGTGGTTTGCACCGGCAAGAGCAACTGTACCGTTACCGACATAAGCAAGATCACCTGTGTGCTCAAACTTCCATGTAAGTTCCCAGTTATAAGGGCAGACACGTGTTTCCTTAAATGTAGCACCGTAATCCTCACTTACAAAATAAGAATAATGAGCTTCATCGTATGTAGGTTCCTTCTTGGACATATCAGATGACCAGTATTCATTGTACTGTGCACCTGTAGCGTACACGATCTTCGGATCATCAGGATCAACAAGTGCATACGCTCCCTTTGAAGCCTGTATTCCTGTACAGTCCTTCCATGTTGCACCCCAGTCATCAGAATAGGACGCACCGCCCTTAGGACTTGTATTGATAACTCTGTACTTGCCCTTTGAAAGCTCAGTTATAGCAAGTTTACCGCCTGTACATGCCGGCTTGAATGCCTTCCATGTCTTGCCGCGGTCAAGTGTATAGTAGCCGCTTCCTGTATTGTTTCCGTCACCGTTTGCAGTTCTTGCCCATACGTCTGTGTTCTGAGGGCAAACTGTGATTGCGGATGTTGAACCCATATTCGGATTGTACTGTTCAGGTACTTCATTCGGATCTGTATGAACGAATCCGTCATAGTCACCGATAGCAGAGAGGTCAAGACCGTCAGCTGTGCTGAAGAAGTCAAGGCTTACGCATTCCTCAACACCGTCAGGCTGGAAGTAGAACTGGATACCCTTTTCGTCCCACGCATTGTCGCAGGCGAAAACGCCGTTACCGGAAGTGAGGAGAAGTCTGTCGCCTTCCTTGTCTCTCGGGTCGATAACGATGCTGCTTCCCCAGTGACAAGCTTTGCCGTATGCCCAGTCATAGCCGTTGGTAGCAAGCGGGAGTGAGATGAAGTTCTTTACGCCTGTACCTGTAGAGTAATCTGTCGGACCTGCGCCGGGAGTGATATCCTCCCATGTCTTACCGCCGTCAGATGAACGGAAGAAGTGGTCGCCCCAGCCGATAGTACCTTCATTTTCAGGAGTTGAAGGATCATCCTGTACCCATTCATCGCCGAACCACTGATCTGACCACATACCGCATGTACGTGCGAACATCTTGTTCGGATCGTTTTTGTCAACTTCGATCATACCGATAGAGTTATCGGATACGGTAAGCTTTTCAGCCTTTCCTGAAGCGATATTGTACTTATAGGCACCGCCGGAAGCACCCGCAAAAGCGAGACCGCCGATATATGTGAAGAAAAGATTTCCGTTGTGGTCACTTGTTATGGAAAGCGGATAATTGTCGTTCGGAAGAGCCTTTACAGCTTCAAACTTGTCGTCCTTGACACTTGCAACGTGAACGTTGGCCTCACCCTTAACTGAAGTGCCGACATAAACCTTGCCGCCTTCAATGTAAACACAGCCGATACCGTTCTGTTCGTTGTAAAGCTTGGCCGGTTCTGTTCCTCTTACCATGTGGTCTGTCCATGAAGGATACTTGAGTTCGCCTGAGAAAAGACCGAGCGCATCATAGCCTTCAACCGGCTTCCATGACTTACCGCCGTCTGTTGACTTGATAAGCGCTGACTTGCCGGCAGTTACGTCGCCGCCTGCGTAGATAGTATCCGGATTGTCAGGGTCAACTGCGATAGGTTCGATACATTCACGTCCGTCACCGTTTCCGTGGACCTGAATGTGCTCTGTAACATCAACGCCTGTAAATGTCTTACCACCGTCAGTTGTCTTGTAGATAACTGTCTTTGCGTCTGAGAAGTAAGCACATCCGCAGAGGAAGTAAGCAGTCATATCGTCTGCAGGATCAATAGCGATACCCTTGCAGCTGAGAAGTCCGCGGTCATCTTCATTGATAAAGCCGAAGAGCTGTACCCATCTGCTCTGTTCGTAGTCGTATCTGTATACGCCGCCTACGTCTGTACGGAGATACATTTCCTTATCGCCGGCAACGATACCTGAAACAAAGCCGGCACCGCCCATTCTGAGAGTATCCCATTCATAGTTTGCTGTATCAGCAGCGTTTATGATATTTTTTCTGGCAGCATCGGAAAGTACATTAACCGCACCAACCGAGAGTGCTGCAGCAGCTGTAAAAGCAACAGCTCTTTTTCTTAAAGAAACTGAACCCATTGTTATCAACATCCTTTACAATATTCATCCTGAAATAAAGTCTCCGACATGTACTGAACCGGAGACATTCTTCTTAAAAAGCTGATTAAACGTGATACATTTTAATTATGTATACGTTTTCTTAATTTAATTTTACATCATTTCCGCTAATCTGTCAATAGAAATTGTCTGGTCATTATGCCGATTTGTGCAAAACTCCGATTGTACAAATCACTAAAATTGTAGAAAAGATTTTGCGTTTTCATTTAAAGAAACACTTATAAGCCGGAGTTCCGGAGGCGAAATTTACGTTGCTTCTCCCCGATTCCCATGCTGATTTATAAAAAAACAGCGAATCCCGTTCATACCGAAGAGTTCCGCTGTATTTGTGTTTTAAATTTACAGATGACTGTTCATCAGTCACCGAATGAAACGCCGAGTTTCTTGGCTGTCTGAACTATCTGACCTTCAGGATCAACAAACTTTGTAAGTCCTGCAATGTCTTCAAGTCTGTTGGCTGTTACAACGGAATTTACCATCGCTACAGTCTTTCCGTAGTCTTCGTTCTTTATAAGCTCTGCTGCGTGAACACCGAACTTTGTGGCGAGTATTCTGTCGTATGCTGACGGAGAGCCGCCGCGGAGCATGTGACCCGGAACGCACACTCTTGATTCGATGCCGGTAGCTGCCTGGATCTGAGCTGCTATTCTTGAAGTTGCGGTAAGGATACCTGCTTCAGATCTCTTCTTTGCTCTTTCCTTTTTCTTCATCTTGGCTTCTTCAACGTCGAAAGCGCCTTCAGCAACCGCAACGATGGAGAATCCCTTGCCCGATTCAGCACGCTTTATCAGTGACTCGGCAACCTTTGTGATGTCGTACGGGATCTCAGGAATGAGAATAACATCTGCACCGCCGGCGATACCTGCGTTTACTGTAAGCCAGCCGGCCTTGTTGCCCATGATCTCACAGAAAAGAATTCGTGAATGGCTTGCGGCTGTTGTATGAAGTCTGTCGATCGCATCAGTAGCTATGTCAACTGCAGTATGGAAGCCGAAAGTTACGTCTGTTCCGTAAATGTCGTTGTCAATTGTCTTAGGAAGACCGATTATATTCAGTCCTTCATCGGCAAGAAGCTTGGAAGTCTTGTGGGTTCCGTTGCCGCCGAGAGTAAGAAGACAGTCAAGTTTCAGCTTCTTGTATGTCTGCTTCATGTTCTTTACTTTGTCAACATTATCCTCGCCTATTACAGTCATCATCTTGAACGGCTGTCTTTTTGTGCCGAGGATAGTTCCCCCCTGAGTAAGAATTCCGGAAAACTCGGACGCGTCCATCTCTCTGGCTATATTGTTGATAAGTCCGTAATATCCGTTCTGGATTCCGACTATCTGAACATTTTCCTCGCCGAATGATTCAAAACATGCTTTCGCTACGCCTCTGATGGTAGCATTGAGTCCCGGACAGTCGCCGCCGCTTGTAAGTATACCTATTCTTCTCTTCATATTTACATCCCCATTCTGCTGCTTCATGCAGCCTGTTTTATAAATGTATCCTGCTTATTTCTGCAGCATAGATCGCCTTAAATAATTTGTGAGCTCCTCAGCGCACATCGGCTTTTCAAACAGGAATCCCTGAATGAAATCGCAGCCAAGCTCCTCAAGTATCTTAAGCTGTCCCTCTGTCTCGACGCCCTCGGCAATAGTGTTTATCCTCTTGGACTTTGCTATCTTGATGATAGCGGATACTATTTCGCGGGCAACGTTGTCGTCTTCAATAAGTGTGATAAACGACTTGTCGAGTTTAAGAAGCGTGATCGGCATTTTCTGAATGTAGCTGAGTGATGAGTATCCGGTTCCGAAATCATCCATGGCAAGTTTAAGCCCTATGTCACGGAGTTCCTGCATCTGGGATACGGCAAAGTCGATATCCTTCATTGCAAGTGATTCGGTAAGCTCTATCTCGAGCCATTCAGGATCAAGTCCTGTTTCCATCAGTTTTTCCTGAATAAACTGCTTTACATCCTTCTGGTAGAAGTCCTCGGATGTAAGGTTTATGGACATTACTATAGGAGGAAGTCCCATGTTCTGCCACATCTTGTTCTGACGGCACGCCTCATCCATTACATATTCGCCTATTCTGGTGATGAGATGTGAGTTTTCAGCTATTGGTACAAAGTGCTTAGGAGCAATAACCGTACCGTCCGGCTTGATCCATCTGATAAGAGCTTCAACGCCCATTACCTTTCTTGTCTTCACTGAGATCTTAGGCTGATAGTAAAGTGCAAGTTCGCCTGAATCGATAGCCTCGGCAAGTGATCTTTCAAGTGCCGCGGTATTGAGTATGCTGTCGTGGACTCTTGTGTCGAACATTACAAGTGAGCGCTTCTTGTCGCCTGTTGAAAGCGCGAATTCCGCTCTTTCGAATACAGTAATAAAGTCCTCGCCGTCAGCAGGCATTCTTGAATAGCCGGCTGAGCATGAAATATTCTGTTTGAAGTCGTGTTCCCTGCCGATGCTTGCGATCTCCTCCTGGATCTCCTGTGCAAGTACGATAGGAGCATTGGGATCGCCGTAATCCTGCACGATAAGTGCAAAATTATCGCCTCCGACACGGGCCGCGAAACCGCTTTTGCCTTTCATTTTATATAGTATATCGGAAAATTCCTTGAGCATCTGATTGCCCTTGGAATAACCGCAGGTGTCGTTTATAATGTGGAAATTGTCAATGTCAAAAACTATTACCCAGTATGAAAGTTCAAGGATCTTGCAGCATTCGTAGATCTCAGCACCGTTGATAACGAGCTTGTTTCTGTTGTAAATGCCGGTAATCTCATCGATGTACGCCATTCTTTCGATAAGATAATCCTTTTCCTTGTCCTTTGATATGTCGATGATAGCACCGCCTATTACCGGCATGCCGTACTGGCCGTTCGGTGAGTTTCTGTAACGGAATGCGTACCATCTGTACTTGCCGTCATAGGAACGGATCCTGAGATCCATACTGTTGGAATGATCGATGCGGAGCGTATTTGAACGGGCTGACTTTAAATATGACTCGAACATCATACGGTCATCCTTGTGAATGAGCTCGATAAAGTCATCGATCCTTATTGACTCGGTGCGGATGCCGAGCATATCCATGAGTTCTTTTGAAATAGTGAAAAACTCGTCGCAGTGCTCATTGAGAATGATACCGATCTCGGAAAGATTCATCGCAAGTGAGTAATGCTTTTCCTTGGCAGCCAGAAGATTGTTCGTCTTGTTGAGCTGCTGTCTGATCACTTTGTTTTCGGTAATGTCAAAACCGATCGAAATTATCATTCTGTCCGTATCGTCGTTGCCGAAGATAAGAACTGAACTTGACCAGCTTACATACTGAGTGCCGTACCTTGACTCAAGCGGGAATTCCTTGACACCGGAGAGCATCATTCCGCTTTTGCCGTAATTGACGAATCCCTGCGGGAAAAGAATCGGAAGTATGTCCTGGCTCTGCCATTCAAGCACCTCAGGTTTGAGCATTTCCTTGAGTTTGTTGTTCATAAGGAACATGTTTCCGTCTTCGGACCATATTACAACATATGAATTGATGGCATTCATAAGTGATACTATTCGTTTTTTGTTCAGGTTCGTCTCATCGTTTCTCTGAACATTGAGCCTGTGCCGGCTGTAAAGGATAGCGGCAGCAGTGAATAATGTATATAAAAGCAAAATAAACTTGGCACTTTTCTCATTCAGAAACGAAAGAGCAACCAGAAGTGCTGATAACAGAAGGTACAGGACCTCAAATAACATAATTTCCAAGGTGTGATCAATCTCCCTGATGCAACGGACCGTACAGTACGGCCGTGCACTGATTTTGTATACTACTGTGTTAATTATACCAAAAAAAGATCCTCATTGTCAATGAAATCATGTCTGTTTAAATACTTTTTTATTACATTTTTCAGTAGATTTCACACTCTATTCACATTTATGATGTATCATATAAAGGTAATACCGATATGACCGCAGATCCGGCTCTGGCTAATCTGCGGGAGGAAGAAAAGCCGGATTTCACCCCGCACTTCACTCTGATCTATGAATAAATCGGAACTTTCCGGGGAAAAACGGCAGGATCTTAGCATCCTTATAATACAGGAGGTACAGACATGAGCCGAATACTTGTAGTAGACGACGAATCAAACATAAGAAATGTAGTAAAGGAATACGCTGAATTTGAAGGATACGAGGTCGCAGAAGCAGAAGACGGCATGCAGGCCATCGAAGCTGTAAAGAACAGTGACTTCGATATTATCGTAATGGACGTAATGATGCCGAAGCTCGACGGATATTCCGCCTGCAAGGAGATCAAAAAAATAAAGAACATACCTGTAATAATGCTTTCTGCCAGAGGCGAGGAATACGACAAGCTTTTCGGTTTCGAAATAGGCGTTGACGACTACGTGGTAAAACCGTTCTCGCCGAAGGAGCTTATGGCAAGAATAAAGGTAGTCATGAAGAGAAATGCAGCTCCGGCTGAACAGTCATCTGAAAGACTTAAGTTTGAAGGACTTGAAATCGACATGGCTGGCCGTGAGGTCTATGTAAACGGTCAGAAAGCATCAATGACACCTAAAGAATATGATCTTCTTTTCTTCCTTGTCAAGAACAAAAACCTTGCAATGTCACGTGACAAACTTCTGGAAAGTGTATGGGGATATGACTTCTTCGGGGACGACAGAACAGTTGATACACACATCAAAATGCTCCGTAACAGTCTCGGCGAGTACAGAAAATTCATAATCACTCTCCGCGGAATGGGGTATAAGTTTGAAGCTGAATAAATTCAGGATCAGAAAGGAAAAGAAGCCCGGAAAAGGATTCCGCATCCGCTACCACATACTGATGAGCTATCTTTTTCTCGTCGGTCTGTCACTGGCGCTTCTGTGGGGCACACAGATCCTTTTTCTTAATAAATTCTATGAAAATGAACGTATCGGAATAGCGGAAAAAGCAACCGATACAATGTCGGAATATTTCTGCCAGTACGATGAGATAACCGAGGAAAACCTTAAGGAACTGACGGAATTATATGACGATCTCGCTTCCACAAACGAACTTTCCTACATGCTTGTTGACCGGAACTACAGAATAGTATATGAAAACAACAAGGGTATGGCGCATCAGTTCTCGAGAAATGAAATTGATTTCCTGCAGACCAATGCCAATCTTAAAGGCGGAAAATATACAACGAGTGCAGAGGGCACGGCACAGGACACAAAAGTTGTCATAATCTGCTGTGTACTGAAAAACGAGAAATCGAACCAGGGCTGCTACCTTATAGTAAACACGCTTATAACACCGGTCAAGACCACTATTTCAATGCTGAGAAAGACCACTTATCTTGTTACGGTTCTGATGATACTGATTTCAGTGATCGCGGCTCTTATCATGTCGAAATCACTTGCGAAGCCTATACAGAACATAACAGAATCGGCAAACAATCTGGCAAAGGGCGAATACAAAACAGAGTTTGAGGGCGGACGTTTTGCTGAAACAAGGCAGCTGGCAAAAACACTTAACTACGCATCCTCCGAGATCTCAAAGATCGACGAACTCCAGCGTGATCTTATTGCCAACGTTTCGCACGACCTGAGAACGCCCCTTACAATGATAAAGGCATATGCGGAGATGATACGCGATCTTTCCGGCGACCGGAAGGAAAAGCGCGAGGAACATCTCGGCATAATAATAAAGGAAACGGACCGTCTTGCCCAGCTTGTAAATGATATTCTCGACCTTTCAAAACTTGAAAACGGCAGGCAGCCTCTTGACATTGCGACTTTTGATATCAGTGCCAAGCTTCATGACATAATGGAGCGCTACAAGGAATTTTCCGAAGCAAACGGCTACACCATAAATTACACTGATAATCCGCCGGTACTTGTACAGTGCGACATCGGCAAGATAGAACAGGTCATCTACAATCTTGTGAACAACGCGATAAACTACACCGGCGAAGACAAGCAGATCTTCGTCACCATGGAAACCGAAGAGGACTTTGTGAAGATCTCGATCAGAGATACCGGCAAGGGAATTTCAGAAGATAATATCCACCAGATATTTGAAAAATACTACCGTGCGGAAAAAACAAAACGTGAGGTCGTGGGAACCGGTCTCGGACTTTCAATAGTACGTGCCGTGCTTAAAGCGCATAATTTTCCTTTCGGTGTCCAGAGCACACCGGGTGCAGGAACTACATTCTGGTTCAAGATCAAGCGTGATAAAGAGTCTATTTGCATCTAAACCAACATTTTGCACAAATACAGGCGGCAATTTTGCCGCCTGTTGTCTTTAATCAACAACATCAAATAACTTAATAGCTTTTTCACGTTATCACAAAACTTTCACAAAACCATCATATTCTATACACATACGCTGATTATAATATAACCATACTCGATGAGGGAAAACAAAACAAACTCCCATAAGTCAGATAACAAATTCGGAAAGTCGGGTATATGAATTACGGTATTTTACGTTTACCCCAACGTAGAATATAAATCCCCAATAATCCCTATATCATAACCAGGAACGTCCCTTGCTTGCAAGGGGCGTTTCTGGTTAACTATGTTTTTTAAGAGAACGAATCTTAAACCGAATCAGGATTTCCGGTCCGGTCCTCACTTTCCTTACATAAGGCAAAAATTATTTCATTAAAACTATTGTAACTCCCAATATAAAATGTTATAATTATAGAAGTCGGTTTTGTCCGGAGAATTTTCCGGTACCTGCCGGCCGAGAACAACAGAACAATCTAAGGAGGAATACTATTTGCCTGAAAACAGAAATACCCGTTCGCTGATAAAACCGGTAATGTCCCTTATCAGTTTCGGTTACGCCGGGCTCATGGGCTTTCTTGCATTCGCTTCACTTTATTATGATGTACAGATCGTAAGCAAACCGGCATTCGCTGCTCTGGAAATAATCCTCGCCATTATATTCGGCGGAGCAATGATATACACCAGAAAGCAGATACTTACTTCGATAGCCGGGCTGTTCGGACTTCTGTTCTATCTTCCGATAGTTGTACTTTACTACAGTCCTGATAATCTGATAATGCTTGTGCCTCTCGGCATACTTGCTGTGGTACTGTTCTTCTGCAGCGGTGCAGGAGAAGGCATCAAAACCATACTCGGTACCATATATCTTCTTCTCTATGTAATAGGTATACTTGCGTATTATCTTTATGTTTCGATTTTTGCCGGAAACACGATCGACGTGGTTACATTCCATTCAACTTCACCGTCACAGACCTACAGATGCTACGTTCTTGACATCACAGACTCATCTGAAGGTTCAACACGAGTAGTTATTGAGCCTAATACATACGACATCGACTACGGCAGCATCAAGTTCATCGAAAAAGGTTACAAGAGAACTGTTTACAACGTAAGAAAGAATAAGCTGAACATCATACCTGAATGGTCATCAGACTCAACGGACCGCGACATTCTTACCATCAACGGCGAAGTTCGTTTCAAAGGTTCTGACGCGACAAACCCGGACGATGCATACCGTTATTTCGACGTTAAAAAGAGAAAATTCAGATTCTTAAATTCTTAAGGAACACCGGAAGCGTTAAGCTCTGCAAAGAGCTTAGCGCTTTTATAATATTGAAAGGACAGTCAATGACAAAGAAAAGAATAACCGCGCTCATATGTCTCATCGCCTGCATGGTAATGATCTTCCTTTTCTCATCGCAGAATGCTGACATCTCCGGCAATCTCAGTGAAGGGATAACTTATAAAATAGCAAGCCTTACTGTAAAGGATTTCGAAACTTTTTCATACGAAAAACAGAAAGAAATTGTGGAAGGAATGCATTTCTACATCCGCAAGGCAGCTCACTTTTCCGAATACGCCCTGCTCGGTGTTATTGCATTTCTAAACTCCTCCCTTTACTTTAAGAAGACAAAAACAAGATTTTTCACGACACTCCCCTTCTGTCTTCTCTACGCTGCCACCGATGAAATGCACCAGCTTTTCACTGACGGCAGATGCGGAAGCCCTGTCGATGTAATGATAGATTTTTCCGGCTCGGTAACCGGTACTGTGTTTATTTTCATAGTTCTTGCAGTGATAAACACCGTAAGGAAAAAGCATGACATTAAAGGAGATAACCTGAACCACTGATCAGTGTTTACCGGCCTGATAACAGGACCGTGAAAAGAAGAAAGGAAGTGAGAAAATGGAAAAAGCTGCAGGGAAAATAACAAAATTCATCTGGATAGTTATAACCACAGTTCTGTGCATCACGCTTATACTGCTGGTTACGGCCGCAGGTTTTTCCATTGCCGCTGTTTTCACTGCTTCCGAAAAACTTGCAAACGTAAGTGAGGTATATATTCCGGAACCGGAAAAGGAAAAGTCATCGTATATATACTGTACGGACAAAATGACCGGAGAGGACAAACTCATCTATAAAGTAACTCCATACACCGGCAATGCCAGAAAGGAAATAGAGATCACCTCTCTTCCGGAACATGTAAAAACTGCCTTTGTCAGCATTGAGGACGAGCGTTTCTACAGTCACGAAGGCATCGACCTTTTCACAACCTCCGCTGCAATGGCAAAGGAGCTGTTAAGAACTGCGGGATTCATCACCACTGACGAAGTGACCGGCGGTTCAACAATTACACAGCAGCTTGTTAAAAACATAACTTCTGACAACGAGTTTTCAGTTGACAGAAAAATACGCGAAATATCCCGTGCTGTCAGTCTGGAAACACATTACACCAAGGATCAGATACTTGAAAAATATCTCAACATCATCTACTTCGGCCAGACTGAAAACGGATATAATATGTATGGTATCGAGGCGGCTGCCGCTGGATATTTCGGAAAGCACGCAAAGGATCTGACTCCGGCGGAAGCTGCATGTCTTGCCGCTGTAATACAGAATCCGGAGCTCAGAAATCCTCTGAACGGAAATGAACGAAACCGCGACCGTCAGCTTTACTGCCTGAGAAAAATGTTTGAATCAGGATACATCTCGCCGGAAACCTTTGAAAAAGCGAGAAAGGAAAAGTTAAACTTCATTCATCCGGGCGACGACGCGGAAGTGAAGATATCTGAAATAAGCGAGGACTTTAAAAATCCTGATGTCACTTCATGGGCGGTCGACGCTGCTCTGGAGGAATTCTGTGATTTTATCTGTGAATATAAAAACTTAAGCTACGAGGACGGCATGAAGGAGTTCATGAGCGGCGGATACGAGATCTACCTTACCATAGATGAAGATATCCAGAACGAGCTTGAACGCAGCATGTCCGACCTTACTTATTTTCCGGAGGAGATGGCCTGCTACACCGATGAAGACGGAAATGAACAGTGGGAAAACGTTGATGCAGCTGCCGTAGTCATGGACTACAGCGGCGAAATAAAGGGCATATGCGGAGGAATAGGTGAAAAACCGTCATCATTCTGCTGGAGCAACGCCACCGATGCCTGCCGTCAGCCGGGTTCCACGATCAAGCCGCTCGCCGCCTACTGTTACGGAATAGAAAACGACCTTATAAACTGGTCAACGTTTCTTACGGACTCCCCGCTTCCTGCCGGAGTTGCCGATGAAAACGAATGGCCTGCAAACTACAATAACAAATACACCGGAAAATCATATCCCGTGTACACCTTCCTTGCGGAATCGTACAATACCGGTTCAGCACAGCTATGCAATATGTTCGGCGTGGAAAATGTATTTGATTTCGCAAAGAATACCATGAAGCTTGATCTTGATCCGGAAACAGACATCACCTACGCAGCGGTGGGAGTCGGAGCAACGGGATCAGGTCCTTCACTTGTAAACCTCACCAACGCCTACATGCCGTTCGGAAACGGAGGAGTATGGCACAGAGCGCACATTGTAAGAAGAATAGGAGATTCCTTTTCGGAACGTGTTTATCTTGAAAACGACTCGTGGAAGGGCGAACGTGTGATAAGCGAGGAAACGGCCTTCATAATGAGAAAAATGCTCCGTGAAGTCGTGGTAAACGGCACGGGAAAAAAGGCGGCCCTGCAGAACAAGGAACTGTGCGGAAAAACCGGCACCACTGAAAACTACCGTGACATACTCTTTGCCGGACTTACCGAAGACTACGTTTCATCAGTCTGGATCGGCTACGACAACGGTATAAACTCACAGGCACTGAAGGATGCGTCTTCTCCTGAGATATGGAAAAATGTTTTCGGAAACTATGCCGACAGCGTTGAGTCCGGCGCTTCCTTCCCTGAATGTGATAACGTAAAAATATCTGCCTACTGCGCCGAGACCGGAAAGCAGTCATCGAAAAGATGTCCGTGGGGCGGCAGAGGATATTACAAAACCGACCATCCGGATACATGCAAAAAATCTCATCCTCTGCCTGTGATCAAAGTCTCGTCATCCCCTGCGCCGGTCACATCTGAAGTTACCGGGACCACTGCTCCGGTAACACCGGCAGTGACTGAATCCGCTGTTCCTGCCGCCGAACCTGCCGCATGATAGTCAGACTCTACAAATTATTTCTCAGATATATTCTTTTTATCGCTTTTTGAACAAATCACTTTCGGTTTTCATAGAAATATATTAACAAAGGCAAACTTATGTGATATAATTATAGAGAACGTCAAAATTACCATGGCGTTTCCATCTTACGCTTCTGAAAGGAGCAGACCAATGGATAAAAACAATAAAAAACGGTCTGTTGCGGGAAAGGTGATAGAAAGGATCGGCGACATAGCAGAAGAGATCGCCGAACAGTACAGAGGACCCTTTCCCGCTTACGAGGAAGACCGCAGGCGAAAACGAAAACAGCGAATGTATGAGTTTTACGGCGGCAAACCTCCGAAAGACAGAAAAACAAGAGAACTGTACATAGGACTTTACTTTTTAAAGAAAACATTCCAGGGTATCGGAACAGCGATATTTACACTTTTCCTGATGTTCATACTTACAGGTACTATAGTAGGAACTGTTGTTGCAGTCTACCTGATGGACTTTATGGACTCAACCGATTCAATTGTACTGGACGCCTTCAAGCAGAGCTTCGCATCCTACATCTACGAAATGAATCCGGAAACCGAAGAGTACGAGCTTATCTTCAAGGTAACCCCTGAATCGCATAACGTAAAGCTTCCGTGTGACATAAACGCACTTCCTGATCATGTAAAGTTTGCTTTTGTATGTATCGAAGACGAACGTTTTTATGCGCACGAAGGTGTTGACTTCAAGCGAACAGGTGCCGCTATCCTGAACCTTGCACTCAATCAGATCGGTGTACACCGTGCTGAATTCGGTGGTTCGACGATCACCCAGCAGCTTATCAAGAACGTTACACACGATGACGAGCAGACATGGGACAGAAAGATGCGAGAGATCTTCCGTGCGATGAAGTTCGAAAAGAACTACACCAAGGATAACATCCTCGAAGCTTATCTCAACGAGATCTACTTCAGCGGTGTTGAAGGATACCATATGTACGGTGTTGAAGCTGCATCGATCGGTTACTTCGGCAAATCAGCAACTGATCTTACAATTGCTGAAGCAGCAGTTCTGGCTGCCATACCGAAAGCACCTAACGACTACAACCCTGTCGAGGAATTCGAGGCAAACAAGGAACGTAAAGAGATATGTCTTTACAAGATGTTCGAGCTCGGCGTTATTTCCGCAGAGGAATACGAAGAAGCTATGAATCAGGAAATACTCCTTACAACAATGCCTGAATTCCAGAAAAAATACAAGAACTACAAGAAGCTCACTGAAAGCGACGAGGAATTTGAAAATCCGGCGATTCTTTCATGGCCTCTTGAAACTGCACTCAACGAGATCGGCGACTACCTCAAGGAAAAGAACAATCTTGAATCACGTGCGCAGGGTCTTGAAATGTTCAACAGCGGCGGTTACAAGCTTTATCTTTCTTCCGACCGTACAATGCAGGAATATCTCGACGAAAAATATGAAGACTGGTACTACTTCCCTGAAGCAGAAAGTACGGAAGGTCAGAAGATACAGTCTGCAATCGCAGTACTGGACTACAAGGGACACATTCTCGCCCTTGAAGGCAAGCTCGGCAAAAAGGAAGTCAGCGATAACCGAGGATTCAACGCAGCCTACGAAGGCGGACGTCAGCCGGGTTCAACTATCAAGCCGGTAACCACATACGGTTATGCGATCGAAAACAACCTGATGACGTATTCATCATTCTTCTACGATCAGTATCTCCCGTACGGTGCCGTACCGGGATTTGACTACTGGCCGCACAACTACGACGGCGCTCCGTCAGGCGGTTACTACCCGGTATACTACTTCCTCAAGCAGTCCATCAACACACTGCCGGCACAGATCGTCTACAACGACGGCGACAACCGCGCCCGTGCAGTATATGACTTCGCAACAAGAAAACTTCACCTTGACCTCGACCCTGAATGGGACGTTGACTACGCTCCGCTCTGTATCGGTGCCACAAATACCGGTCCGAGCGTTATAAACCTTGCGAACGCCTACATGCCTTACGGCAACAGAGGCCGTTACTACAAGGCAAGTATCATAAGCAAGTGCGTTGACGTTATGACAGGCGACTACATAATCAACAATGAAAAGCGTGATTACGAGCAGGCAGTAAGTGAAGAAACTGCTTATATCATGAACAGACTCATGGAAAATGTTATCACAGACGGTACAGGTACTGCAGCTGCTCTCTGGAGCACACCGCTCGTCGGCAAGACAGGTACTTCGGAAGACTGGCGTGATATTTCATTCGTAGGTCTTACACCGGACTACATTTCAGCTATCTGGATCGGTTACGACAGAGGTACAAACTCATGGGCTATCGAAGGAGCCAACTCAGCAGGCATCTGGAAGAGCGTGTTCGGCAACTACGCTGATGAACATGCATCCGGCGATGACTTCCCTGTATGTGAAACAGTTGCACACGAAAGCTACTGTGCTTACTCAGGCATGAGAGCTACTTCAAGATGTCCGGTAGGCGGTATGGGTTATTTCAAACCTGAAGACGGCTACTGTACAGCTCACTGATAAAAGTTATATGAACAGAAGAAGGGCAGAATTCAAAACCAAACCCTCCCGTATACTGAATGACCCACTTCATTACGGGCAATAAAAAAACAAAACCGGTTCGGGGATCTTCCGAATCGGTTTTTTAGAAAGGAGTATGCAGATGGATAATAAAAATGATCACCAGCATTCAGATGACTACATAGACAAAATTCTCAAAGAAACTGAAAGCACCGGTGACGTTCTTGACGATCTTACAACAGAACCGGCAACATCCACCGAAAACAAAACAAACACAGCATCCGTTCACGAGGCAGAAAACAGTACGAAAACTGATTCTGCATCACCTTTCATTGAAAACCTCCCCGTCTCAGACAAGCTGAAGGAGCGACTCGAGGACATAAAGGAGGAACTCTTCGACGACTACGAGGCCGAACGCCGGATGAAGCGAAAGCGCGACCTTTACCTTTTCTACGGCGGCAAGCCGCCTGAGGATCCGAAGGAACGAAGAAAGTACATCACGGTATTTGCCATAAAGAAATTCTTCAGCATTATCGGAACTTCAGTATTCACGCTGTTCCTTATGATGACGCTTACATTCACCATCGTCGGAATGGCAGTTGCGTTCTATCTCTTCGACTTCATGAACACCACTGATACCGTCGTACTTGAGGAATTCAAGCAGAGCTTCGCCTCATACATCTATGAAATGAATCAGGAAACAGACGAGTACGAACTGGTTTACCGTGTAACGCCTCAGTCACATGACGTAAAGCTTCCGTGTGACTTAAAAGGACTTCCGGACCACGTAAAATTTGCCTTCGTAAGTATCGAGGACGAACGTTTCTATGCTCACGAAGGTGTTGACTTCAAACGTACCAGTGCCGCCATCATCAACCTGGCACTCAACCAGATCGGTGTACACCGTGCTGAATTCGGCGGTTCCACCATCACACAGCAGCTCATCAAGAACGTTACACACGATGACGAACAGACATGGGACAGAAAGATGCGAGAGATCTTCAAGGCCATGAAGTTCGAACGTACCTACACCAAGGATGACATTCTTGAAGCATACCTGAACGAAATCTACTTCAGCAGTATCGATTCATATCACATGTACGGCGTTGAAGCTGCTTCTGTCGGTTACTTCGGAAAACCGGCAAGTGAGCTCACCATCGCTGAAGCAGCTGTTCTCGCAGCTATCCCGAAAGCTCCGAACGCCTACAACCCGACAACTGATTTCGAGGCAAACAAGGAGCGTAAGGAGATCTGTCTTTACAAAATGTTCGAGCTTGGCGTTATTTCAGCTGAACAGTATGAAGAGGCAATGAACGAGGAGATACTCCTTACAACAATGCCTTCATTCAAGAGCAAAAATCCTGACTACATGAAACTCACTGAAAGCGACGAAAGCTTCCAGAACCCTGAGGTTCTTACATGGCCTATCGAAACGGCTCTTTCCGAGATCAGTGACTACCTCATGGAAGCAAACAACCTTGAGTCACGTGAAGAAGGACTTACAATGTTCAACAACGGCGGTTACAAGCTCTTCCTCACAACTGACCGCAAGCTTCAGTCTCATCTTGACGATACCTACAAGGACTGGTACTACTTCCCTGAATCAGTAAGCACGACCGGTGAAAAGGTACAGTCGGCCATTGCGGTCCTCGACTACAAGGGACACATTCTCGGTCTCGAAGGCAAGATCGGCGAGCGAACACCTGATGACAACCTCGGATGGAACATCGCATACGAAGGCGGACGTCAGCCTGGTTCGACTATCAAACCGGTAACCACATACGGTTACGCCATAGAAAACGGTATCATCACTCCTTACACATGTTTCTATGATGAATACCTCCCTTACGGCGTTGTACCTGGATTTGACTACTGGCCGAGAAACTACGACGGTGCTCCGTCAGGCGGTTACTATCCGGTGGAATACTTCCTCAAGCAGTCCATCAACACACTTCCTGCACAGATCGTATACAACAACGGTAACATCGCTATCGAACAGGTATTCGACTTCGCAACAAGAAAGCTCCATCTTAATCTTGACCCTGAATGGGACAAGGACTTCGCTCCTCTCTGTATCGGTGCCACACGTACCGGTCCGAGCGTTATCAACCTCGCCAATGCCTACATGCCATACGGAAACGACGGCAGATGGTACAAGGCAAGCATAATCGCAAGATGTGAGGACGTTATGACAGGCGAAGCGATCATCGACAATGAAAACCGTACTTACGAACAGGCTGTAAGCCATGAAACTGCATACATCATGAACAGAATGCTTTCAAAGGTAATCACATCCGGTACAGGTACTGCAGCTGCTCTCTGGAACGCTCCTCTCGTCGGAAAGACAGGAACATCGGAAGACTGGCGTGATATTTCATTCGTCGGCCTTACACCTGACTACGTTTCAGCGATGTGGGTCGGATATGACAACGGTACTAACTCATGGGCCATCGAGCAGGCAAACTCCGCAGGCATCTGGAGAAGCGTATTCGGTACCTACGCAGACGAAAACTATTCAGGTGAATCATTCCCTGTATGTGAAACAGTTGATTATTATTAAGCCAGGAAATCCGGCTTCGCCGGATTTCCTGGCTGGGGAGAATGCGGGGCTTGCCCCGCACCCCACGCTGATTAATTAATCAGCGTTCTGAACACAAAGCGCTCCGGATTCAGTTCCGGAGCGCTTTTATATTTTTTTCATTTTGCTATTAACAAACGAACAGATTTATGATATAATATATTCGTATACCTATAGACAGAAAAAGAATTTTCATATACAATTAAGGATGTGTTTTTTTGAATAAATATACGATCTCATGCCCATGTCACTTCGGACTTGAAAGCGTACTTTCATTTGAAGCTAAAAAAATCGGTGCAGAGAACGTTACTGCTGACAACGGACGCGTTACCTTTGAAGGAGACATGACAATGATCGCCAGAGCGAACATCTGTCTTTCCACAGCAGAACGTGTACTTATACAGCTTGCGGAATTCAGGGCTCTCACATTTGAGGATCTTTTTGAAGGCGTAAGAAAAATACCTTTTGAGGAATTCATCGGGAAAACGGAAGCTTTTCCGGTCAAAGGCTATTCACTGAATTCACAGCTTCGCAGTATTCCGGACTGCCAGTCGATCATCAAGAAAGCGGCAGTTGAAAGGCTGAAGGAAAAATACGGAGTGAACTGGTTCGACGAATCAGGCGCTGTACACCAGATACAGTTCGGCATAATGAAAGATACGGTAACCATCTATCTCGACACAAGCGGCACCGGCCTTCACAAGCGCGGATACCGCAGGAACTCAAACCTCGCTCCTATAAAGGAAACGCTTGCAGCAGGCATTATAGACCTTGCACATGTCCGTGAAGACAGCCGCGTATGCGACCCGTTCTGCGGAAGCGGTACTTTCCTTATCGAGTCTGCTTTCAGGTCGCTGAATATAGCACCGGGAATAAACAGAAAGTTTTCCGCTGAAAAATGGGAGATATCAGACAGTTCTGTCTGGAGCGAAGAAAGAAAGCGCGCCGTCTCTCTTGTAAAAAAAGATGCAAAGTTTGAAGCATGCGGCTACGACGTCGATGAGGAATGCGTAATGCTTTCAAATGACAATATAAAAAAAGCCGGCGTTGCATCAAGGGTCACCGCTTATCAGGCCGACATAAAACACTTCGACAGCGTTGAAAATTCGATCGTTATATGCAACCCTCCTTACGGTGAACGTATGCTCGAGCTTAAGGAAGCTGAAGAGCTCTACAGAATAATGGGAAGAAAATTCACCATGGACAAGGGAAACACATACTACATAATCTCACCGCACGAAAATTTTGAAAACTTCTTCGGAAGGAAAGCTGACAAAAGAAGAAAACTCTACAACGGAATGATCAAGTGTCAGCTTTTCATGTACTTTAAATAATCATAAGTCACAGGAGTATATTTAATGAGTAATCCAAAACTTAATATTGGACTTTACGTTAGTAATCTCGTTGACGACTCGGTCTACTCTCTCTGCAGCGGAGCTTCATCAGCTGCAAAGGAACTTGGTGCAAACCTGATAATTTTTCCGGGCATGCATCTCAACGGTGACTACAACGACCCACTGAAGTCTCCTTATTACTACCAGTACAACACAATATATGACCTCGGCCGGAAACTTGATCTTGACTTTCTCATAATCATGGCCGGAATAATCGGAAATACTCTTTCCGATGAAGAAACGCTGAAGTTCGTGGAACAGTTTCCTGATGTGCCTGTCATGACGATCGCAGCGGAATACGATCAGTTCCATTCGATCCGCCTTGACAACAGAACAGGCCTCAAGAAAGCCTTAAATCACCTTATACACAGGCACAACTGCCGCAACATCGGATTTGTAAGCGGATCAAGGCTCAACTCTGACGCTGAGGAACGACGCAACGTATACGTTGAAACAATGCTTGAAAACGGTCTTCCGGTCGACAAGAATCTCATTGTTTACGGCGATTTTTCAGAAAACAGCGACAACGTTGTGACCGAGCTTCTGAACGACAATGACCAGATCGATGCCATCTGCTTTGCCAACGATGAAATGGCAAAGGGCGGCTACCGCGTACTTGAAAAAAGTAAAAAATACAAGGTAGGAAAAAATATTTCGGTTGTCGGATTCGACAATTCAAGAACTGCAGTCGAACTTTACCCGCTGCTCACAACTGTAAACGCTGACAATTTCCAGATGGGTTACAAGGCAGTCTCGATGATACCTGAACTGCTCAAAGCAACGGAACCGCAGCACATACTCATTCCGACCAGTCTTGTTGTCCGTAACTCCTGCGGCTGCAAGAACACATCATACGAAAACCTGAGCTACATCTTTGCGGATACGAAACTCAGCAAGGCTCAGCTTGCTGAATACAGCACAGATGACTACATGAACTATCTTTTCAGGGAGTCCCAGGCACTTAAGTACAAAAAATATTTTACTGAAAGCGAATACGACTCGATAGTTCAGCTTTTTAAGAACTTCTTCGAGATAGTCTTCGACTACAAGTCATTCATGAAGCCGAAGCACTACCGCAAGGCTGTACAGATAGCCGTACAGAACATCATTTCCACCGGAATTCTTTCGGTAATGCCGACCGATGAAATTTACAATATAATCGACACTGTACAGTACAAGCTCTCCACGGAATATACAAACGACTACGAATTAGGTCTTGTTTTCTCACAGATATACCGCGAGATAGCAACTTTCAATCATACTTCACGCAGACGTGAGCTCAAGCACACGATAAACAGTGACACGGTAATAAACTGTATAGTCAATGACGTTATCATAACCGGCGAGGCAAGCAAACAGTCTCTTCGTCCAATAATGACAAGACTCAGCGCCCTCGGGATCGAAAAAAGCTACATGTATCTTTTCGATGCCCCTGCTGAACACAAGGAAGGAACAAAGTTTACGCCTCCTGACTCCATTTCACTCATCTACTCGCAGCACGGCGATGAGATCCGCTACTACAGCGAGGACAACAGGATAACTCCGTACGGCTTCCTCAATGACAAACACATTGACATGGAAGACGGACTTCCGCTCATCATTACACCGCTGTTCTCAAACGAAGAAATATACGGCACGCTTATCTGTTCAGCAAAGCCTCACCTTTACCAGTACATAAACAAGGCAGGCATCCAGATAGGCACCGCCCTCAAGTACAACAGCATTCTGCGAAATCTTCAGTCTCTGCTTGCTACCGAAAAGGAAAACAGCCGTAACTTCGAAAAAATATCCAAGTACGACGAACTTACCGGTATTTTCAACAGAAGAGGCTACTTTGACAATGTTGATGCGATCATCCACAACCCTGTCAACAAAGGCAAGAACGCAATTGTCGTGTTTGCTGACATGGACAGCTTAAAGTCTGTCAACGACCAGTTCGGCCACGATGACGGTGACTTTGCCCTTAAGAGCATAGCCAACATTCTGACTCACTCTTTCAGAACGACCGATATCGTCGGAAGGATCGGCGGCGACGAATTTGCTGCTTTCGCGCTTCTCGGCGGAACGGATAATATGAACCACATACTTAACCGTATCAACAAGACCATGGAACTCTTCAATGATACCTGCGACAAGCCGTACTACGTAAACATGAGCGTAGGTATATATCCGTTCGTATGCGACGATGACATCGTTCTCGGTGACATTCTCGAAAAAGCTGATGAAATTCTTTACCAGCAGAAGAAGACAAAGAGAAAATCCATACTTAAAGATCCGAAAAATTAATAACAAATCTTAGGAAACACTGATCAAATCGGAAATCCGGCTTCGCCGGATTTCCGGAGGTGGGATTTGCGGGGCTTCGCCCCGAACCCCACGCTGATTTACGAATAAATCAGCGTTTTCCTTATTGACAATCCACCTTAAAGTATTATATAATGAATAGTACAGGTTATATTTTATAGCCAGAAAATTACGATTAAAATTAACTTTTTGTTCATAAAGGTGATAGAGATAATGAAAAAATTATGCAGAAACTGCGGAGCCAAGGTTCCGAAAAAAGCAGAAATTTGTCCTAAATGCGGTGAACCGTACGAATACATCGACCTTGTAAGACTTGATCCGGAAGAGGAAAAACTCATTCAGGTGGACAAGCCTTCGTTAATGCCTAACGTATGTGCACTTCTTCTTGCCATAGCAGCATTCGGATATGCACTCACACTTGTATGGATGCACCTGCAGAACAATACAGTAACAGGTGACAAGGAAAACGATACCCCGTCATTAAGTGATGAAGTTTCAGAAATTTCAGAATCATCAGAGGCTGAAGTTCCTTCTGTACACTACAACGCAGTCGATTTTCTCGGTCAGTCTTTCTCTGATGTCACAAAGGTACTCGGAGACAGATACAGCATAAAGATCTCAGACACAGTTGCAGCTGAATTCACAGACTTCCCTGTTACAGTTTCAACTCTGGAAAACCAGCTCACTGACACAGCACCTATTTCAAAGGTAATAGTTTCCGGCAATGCGCAGATCACTCCTGTTGCATCTGCTGACATGACATTCGAGGAACTCAAGATCGTTCTTGCGCTTAAGGAAAATGCTCCTGAACTCAACGAAAAGGATGCATTCTACTATGCACATACAACTTTCGACAACGGTCTGTGCAAAATAAACGCTGATTTCAAGTTTGACAATGAAGCACTTGACAAGGCTCCTATCGAAGTAATACTTACTGACATCTCACTCAATGTTCCTAAGGTAATGGGAACAGTAACAGGCATCGACGCTGATGACGTTCTCAACGTACGCGCCGAGGCTTCCTACGATGCTGAATTCATCGGTGAACTTTTAAACGGTGCTCAGGTCGAGATCCTCGACACAGTTACTGATACTGAAGGAAACACATGGTACAAAATCAATACCGGAAACAAGGAAGGCTTTGTTTCTGCTGACTACGTAGTAAACAACAGCGAGATCAAGAATCTTGACAACTCATCATCTGTAACTGAGGAAAGCGAAGAAGATGACGAAACAGAAGACGGCAGCGACGACGAGACCGACGGATCAGATGACGAAGATTACGACGAGGACTACGAATAATACTGTTTTCATATGATCAGAAACGGCATATAACATCTTAAGAAGCATGTTATATGCCGTTTTTAGTACAGGAAACAGACCAAAGGAAAAACTCTATGAAAGAATTTAATTTTACAGTAAATCTCGGCGGCATGATGGACCTCCTTTCGAATCATCTTTACAGCACACCTAAAGTATTCCTGAGGGAACTCCTCCAGAATTCAGCAGATGCTGTCATGCTCCGCCGGGCTCACGGTATGGAGGAACAGCCTCGTATCGATATCACAATAGAAGAAAACAAATCGCTTACCTTCAGGGATAACGGAAGCGGTATAACCGAGGATGAGATACACAGGTTCATCTCGGTCATAGGCCAGTCGCTCAAACGGGGAAACAATGAAAACATTTCGTTTATCGGAAAATTCGGAATAGGCATGCTTTCCTGCTTTATGGTTACTTCCGAGATCGTACTGAGGACACGCTCGTTCAGAGAGCCTGACAAAGTATTTGAATGGCACGGATACACATCCGGAAAATACACTGTCGAACAGATCGAATCAGATATGCCGGTCGGAACTGAGATCATCATAACAGCCACGGAAAAATATGCTTCGCACTTCAACTTTGCCGAAATACTCAGTGCAGTACGCTACTATGCACTTCCGATGTCCTTTCCGGTCTATGTTACCTGCGGCGGTTTTTCAGCAAGAGCCAATCCTCTGTTCAACAAGATAAGCAGCAGTGAACGTGAAAACGTACTGACCATGGGCAGACAGATATTCGGAACTGACTTTGACTTTCTCGACTATATTCCTCTTGAATCGGAAAACGGTCTTTTCAGCGGTGTTGCATACATTCTTCCGTTTACCGTATCGGCAGCTTCCGTAAGGAGCCACAGGATCTATCTCAAAAGCATACTGCTGACCGAGGACGGATCACAGATACTTCCGAACTGGGCGTTTTTCGTTCAGTGCTTCTTCAACACTGACAGACTGAGTGCAAACGCATCACGTGAAAACTTCTTCCGCAATGAACTTCTGATTGAAGCTGAATCGGAGATCGAGCACTGTATCTCATCCTATCTTGAACGTATCTCGATAAGGAACCCGGCACTTCTCGCAAAAATCGTATCCATCCACGGAAACGCGCTTAAATCCGTTGCTGCGGAAAACGAACGTCTTTTCAGGATCTTCATGCCGTACTTTAATTTTGAAAGCAGTTTCGGCATAAGAAACGGCAAGACCCTCATGCACTACGACTACACTATTTTCTACACCACAGACGCCGACACCTTCAGGCAGTTAAAACCGGTGTTCTGTGAAAAGGACGAGCTGCTTGTAAACGCAAGCCAGATCTACATCCGCGAGCTTATCACCATGCTCGATGAACTCGGTATCGCACATACCGAAGCCGTAAGCGAGACACTTCTTGATACGCTGCTCGAAGAACCACCGGATGCCGACGACTACGATTACCTGTGTGCCATTGCTTCCATCGCTCTTGAAAAATACGACTGCAGTGTACGTATAAAAAGCATTATCCCGGCACAGCTCACATCACTCTACACACTTAATACTGACGGACAGCTCAAACGTGACATCGAAAATTCAAAAAAGAATTCCGACGGAATGTTTGATGAAATGCTGGATGCATTCAGCGAGGAACTGGCAGCCGACTCATCCGCTGTACTTTATCTCAACGCAGAGAACCCGCTCATCATGAAGCTCGCAGATACCGATGATCCTGACAAGATCGAAGTCTGTGCGAACATCATCTACATTCAGGCGCTGATCGCCGGCGGATTCCCTGTAGAGGCGACTGACCTGTTTATGATGAACGAGAATCTTATTAAACTAATCGAATGGGGACTCTGATATATGTTCGACATTTCACACTTTGAAACGCTCTCCGAGGGCGATGAACGTCTCAGATATCTGAAAAAATGCATTCTCACTGCCGATCACAGAAGAAATACTGTCGAGGGACTCGATCTGAGATACCGTTACATACAGGAATCAGTGTTCAACGGCGACAGCTTCAGCGCCATGATCATGTTTCCGGAATACATGGCAATGTTCTCGGCCAATACCGAAAAACACAATTCACTTTCCTTCATGACCGCATTCAAGTGGTTCATTGAGGAAATGACATCCTACTATCAGGTAACATACAAACGGGCAGAAGAATACTTCGCCAAGTACGAGGAACTTCTGCACGCATTCGGATACTCCATGAGAACGTATCATATGCTGCGCATAAAGTATTTCATGAGAAAGGATCCGTCGAAGATCGCCCGTCACCTGAAACTCTACCGGGAATGTGAGACCGATGAACTCAGCGACTGCAGAGCCTGTGAACTCGACACCGAGATCCAGGCAGAGCTGCTTACGGGATCAGAGGAAAAGGCTGTCCGTATGCTTGCCTCACTGACCCAGCAGAATATTTCATGTTCCGAAGTACCGCAGAAGACCTACGGAAAATGCGTAGAACACTTCACCCGCATAGGTGATCTTGACGAGGCGGACTACTACGCCGACCTTCTTCTTCCGCTGATGGGTGTGGACACGAATTTTCTTGCCGAAGCGGGAAACATTCTGACCCTCAAATCGTACACAGCACCTAACTCGGCGTACAGCCTTTTCTGCAAATATCTTGACGTGTTCATAAGAAGCAAAAACCCGGGAATGAAATTTTCATTTGCAAACGGTGCGGCAATATTCTTTGAAAACTTAAACCGCGACGAAAATGAACTTATCAGCATGAAGCTTCCGAGAACGTTTGAACTCTACAGCGACGAAAACCAGTACGATCCGGATATCATGTTCGACTATTTCCGCGACATAGCTTCGGAAATAGCTGCAAAATTCGATAAGAGTCTCGGAAACACCTACTACTCCGACATTCTCAACTATGAATATCCGTCCGAGCCGACCAAGGTGCTCTCGCTGCCTGAGCACGGTATTATTGAACGTCTTCCTTTCTCGGTAGCCGTTCCTTTTACCGACGAGGATAATGTTCCGTCCGGTGAAGAGATGATAAAGCTTCTCAGAAAAGTACCTGACATAGAATTCAACGACATTCAGGCTTCAGACAAGGGTTCAGTCATAATCTGCGGATACAACAGCTATATCGAGACCGGCTTCATATGCCGCATCAACGTCTGTGATCCGGAAGATCTTGACGACTATCAGTCCGTCCATTCCGACATTACAAAGGAAGATATTGATGATCTTGCGGAAAACTGCACTACGACCATCGTAATTTCAACACTGTTCCACAAGGGAACTGAAAACCCGGAAATGACTGCTCTGCTCCAGTTCGCGGATGTTCTGAACACCGAGCATTCACCTGCCATAATGTGCGTGACAAACGGAACACTGCTCTCGTCAAAATGGGTGCATTTTCACGCTGAAGGAAGGCTCCCGCTTTTCGACAAGTACCTTTACGGAGTACATCTTTATCCGTCGATATACGACGAATCGAAGTACGATATAATGACCACCGGACTGGCTCAGCAGGCCTGCCGTGACCTTACGGTCGTAGGCATAGATGACGAAGACGTGGATTTCAGCGCCTGTGTTCTCCGTCAGATAGCCGATCTTATCTGCGGTTTCACCGAGCTTCGTGATGAAGGCTGCACCACCGGATTCGGCGTGGTGTACAACGAGGAATCGGAAGTACAGTTTTCGTGGCTGCCGATGGAAAAAGCCTATCCGGATAATTTCACACGTTCTGACAATGATCTCGCCGTACCGCTGCTTTATCTGAGCGCAGACGACGTTGATATGAAGCGCGGTTATCTTCTCAACGAAGTACCGGAGGAAGTACGTCAGAAGATCGACTTCCGCGATTCTCTGAAGTCGCTGCGTATCGAAGCAGTGCTTTCACAGCGAAATCTTCCTTTTGCCTTTGATGCACTCGAACGTCTTGAAGGAAGCTCACTTGAGATTGCCTTAACAGTTCACCCGGGTGCTGTCGAGATCGATCTGCTTGAAGAGGACGATGAACCGACCGATGAAATATGCATTCTCGGAATGTCATACAGCGAAGATGATTTTACCGTAACAGGGCGCGTTACGATCGAATCAGAACTTGCTCCGGAGTACAAAACCGGCAACATTGTCACTCTGCTCATAAGCGACATAATCTTCTGGCGTTTCAGCCATGACGGAATGATATACACTCCGGATGATACCTACAGACTTCTTCCGTGATCCTGAAACATGATCCGGTTTTCCGGACAACACACCATATACGATTAAAGCCGTTACAGCTTCTGAAACTGTAACGGCTTTATTTATTGTTTGTCAGGGTGATCATTCATATATGCGGTGACCACGCTGCAGAAAGCATCCGCATACTTTTCAGCCTTCTGTCTGCCGACACCGGAAACGGTGAGAAACTCAGCCTCGTTTGTCGGACGTACACGGCACATATCGCGTAGCGTCGCATCTGAAAAAACGATGTAGGCCGGTACTTTGGCCTCTGATGCCAGCTGTCTGCGAAGCTTCTTAAGTTCATCAAACAGATTTTCATCGGCTGCAGATACGCCGCTGCCTCCGGCTTCTTTCTTCTCTTTCGGAGTTCTGTCCTTCGGAAGCTTCATGCTTAACGGTATCCTGTCCTTCAGTATACGCCCTGAAAGTGCCGACAGTTCAACCACAGGATATTCACCTTCACCTGCATTCAGATATCCTTCCGCAATAAGATGATCAAGTTCGTACCGTATGATCTTAGGTGAGACATCCTTCATGAGCCCATAGGTGGAAAGCTTGTCAAAACCGAGAGAAACAAGCCTCTCGCTGCTGTTTCCGCGAAGTATGTCAACTACCATTCCCTTGCCGAAGTATCTTCCCTTCTGTTTGATACGGTATACACAGGAAACGATCTTCTGCGCATCAACGGTAATATCCGCTTCTTCAAATCCGTTTACACAGTTTGAGCATCTGCCGCAGTATGAAGGCGTTTTTTCACCGAAATATCCGAGCATGAACTCACGCAGGCATCCGGCCGTGGTCGAATAAAACGTCATCTCCTTCAGGCGCTGCCTGTCGCGTTCAGATATCACTGCCTTTTCTTCATCGGTAAGCTCCGTATTCTCCTCGTTGCTCTTTTCGATCATAAACGCATTTGTACGGACATCCTGCGGTGCGTACAGAAGAATACATTCCGCCGGGCTCCCGTCACGTCCCGCACGTCCGGCTTCCTGATAGTAACTTTCAATGTTTTTCGGCATATTGAAATGGATAACGAAAGAAACATCTGACTTGTCTATGCCCATTCCGAAGGCATTTGTCGCGACCATGATCTGCTTCCGGTCAAAAATAAAGTCATCCTGGTTCATCGCCCTTTCCGTATCGGAAAGTCCGGCATGATACCTTGTTGCAGAATATCCGTCAGCATTAAGTCTGTCGCATATCTCCTCAACGTTTTTCCTTGAAAGGCAGTAAACGATGCCGCACTTGTCCTTAAATCCGGCAAGCTGCCTTTTCAGTTCATCATAGCGGTTACGCGGTTTTATTACAGAAAAGAACAGATTCGGTCTGTCGAATCCGGTCGTCAGTGAAAAGGGATCCTTAAGATCAAGCAGGCGGATCATATCGTTCTTCACAGTGTCCGTAGCCGTCGCAGTAAACGCACTTATTACCGGACGCTCCGAAAGACTTTCAATAAAATCTGAAATATGCAGATAACTCGGTCTGAAATCCTGTCCCCAGTGAGATACGCAGTGCGCCTCGTCAATGGTTATCATCGAGATCTTCAGAACCGAAGCCAGCCTTTTCATCTCTGACGTATCCAGCCTTTCAGGTGCAATGTAGATAAGCTTAAACTCCCCGTTTACAGCACGCCTGACCGTATCGGCATATTCCTCAGCATCAAGCGAGCTGTTGATGCACGCTGCACTGACACCGGCAGAAACAAGTGCGTTTACCTGATCCTTCATCAGTGAGATAAGCGGCGATATTACAAACGTAACTCCGTCAAGCAGAACCGCCGGAACCTGATAGCAAAGCGATTTTCCCGCCCCGGTAGGCATGATACCAAGCACATCCCTGCCGCTTAAAATACTGTCAATAAGCTCCTCCTGCCCGTAACGAAACGAATCGTGACCGAAATACTCCTTAAGTACTGAATACTTGTCTATTTTTGATTACTCCCTTCCCTGCACACTTTTTATGATGCACTTTTTACCGCAGAACGCTGCAGCATATTTTAATCTTGTATTATAGCTTTCGTACACAAGACTGCTTTCATACTTTTTCTGAACGATCTGATCTGCCGCTTCCTTAACTGCCTCTTCCATTTCAGATTCATTTTTTACATGCTTAAGTTCAATAATGATACTGCGGTTTCTGGAAGGATCACGTATTATAAGATCACTTCTTCCGTATCCGCTTTCTCTCTCGGAATCCACAATATATCCAAGTCCGGTAAAGAAACCGTCGAGAATAAGATGATAACTGTACTCATGATATTCATGATAAAAAGAAAGCGTTGATTCCAGTATCTGATTCATTGCTTTCTCGGCACGGTCAGTTTCTTCAGCCCACAATGCATCTATGAGATCAGATACATAAACATTATCTACCTTGTTTTTGAAATAATTCCACACTTCATCTTTGAACACATACTGTATTTCTCTGTTAGGAATACGCAGCGGAGTCAGTCTCATTTTTTCTGTAACAGCCTTGGAAAGATATCCTGTTTCAAGAAGTGCAGACCAGAGATTATCTCCGTTTTCATGAATAAGATGATACGGAACATATTCATTTATCTGACATTCGATTGTTTCACCAGCCAGCAGTTTTTCAAATTTTTCATTAACTCCTGGTGTTTTTCCAAAGAAACCGTGAATGAGATCCTGTGAAGTTGATGATGTACACAGCCAGTAGCTTTCAGGTCCCATCGCTTCACTGTATGAACCGTCAAGTACCGAACGCACATACAGGAGAACATCCCACGGACAGTACATCTTTTCACGTCCGAAAATGTATCCGTCATACCATTCCGCTACAGTATCATAACGGTCTGAAAGACCTGCCTCTTCAAGCAGTTTCTTTATATTATCGTCAGTAAACCCTATGGCAGATGCGAAATTCGGTGTGAGAACCGTATGTGCGATGATATTGTTCACACCCGTATAGGTACTGTTTTTTACAGTAAAAAGACATCCGGAAAGAACAATGGCTTTAACATTTTCATTGGTCTTGCACACGTAACTCAGCATATGCTCAACCAGTTCCCTTACCTGATCATAATAATTTTTGCCGAGTGCTTTTGCCATTGGAACATCATATTCATCAATGATCACAAAGGCTGGTATTCCGTAGTGATCATGAAGCATTCTTGCAAGCAGATCAAGTGAAGCTGCAGTTTCTGCTTCATCTGCCTCATTCTTTTTGAGTTTAAGAAACAGATTCCTGTCATCAGCATCTGTCTTATCACTGTCGGCAAGAAAGCCAAGAGTTTTACAGGCATTAGAAACAGCTATTTTCAGATTCGTGAGAACTAAATCATAATTTTTTCCGAAAACTTCTTTCAGTGAAATGAACACGACCGGATACTTATTCATAAATTTATCCGTAACATCCGGATACTCCATTATTTTCAGTCCGTCAAAAATACTGCGGCTGTCCTGTCTTATATCAAGAAAATCCCTCAGCATTGTCATAGTCAGAGTCTTTCCAAACCTGCGTGGTCTTGCAAAAAGGATAGCCTTATCAAATTTATCTGTCAGATATTCTCTGATAAAATCTGTTTTATCTATATAATACGAATTATTTTCCCTCAGATCACGAAAACTATCATAGGAAGTACGAATATTCAATTTCACAACTTTCGCTCCTTTCTGAATACGGATATACATTATTAGTATAACATAATTATATAATTCCGACAAGAAAAAAATGTACAGCCGCTTGCGGCTGTACTATCGATATCCGGCTGCTCCGCAGCCGGCACCATTTGTGCGCTCGGACGCGCACAAAAAACAGAGTCAGTAAATTTCTTTACTGGCTCTGTTAAAAATAGTTTCAGACACCGGAAGATTATCCCGAAAAATAGTCTCCCCACTCTTTCCAGCTGATATATGCAGTTTCATTAACATTCATGCTGATGTCACCAAGATAGAATACTGCATTTCGCACTTCAGTATCTTTACGCATCTCTGCATACTTTCTTGTATTGGCAGAAAGCCTGCTTTCCGATGAAACAGAACTTTTTATTTCAACCGCAAACGTATGTTTCCAGTCGGCAATCGTATCGACTTCAAAGCCACCGGAATCTCTGAAAAATGTAAGATTTGCTCTCTTCCCCTGATTCATTCTGTATTTCATCATTTCCGCTACCGCAGTCGTTTCAACCACAGCACCCTTATACTGACTCAGAAGGAGTTCTTCCTTCGAATCTATACGTAGAAGATGACAAAGCAGTCCGGAATCAACAAAGTAGAGTTTAGGGGTCTTGACTACAGATCTGCCGAGATTGTTTGAATCCGGTTCAAGAAGATGAATAATGTACGACGATTCAAGTATAGATATCCAGCTCTTCACTGTAGGCTGGGATACTCCGATCTGTTTAGCAATACTGTCCATGGAAAGCAGCTGTCCGCTGTAAACGGCACACATCTGTATAAATTTTCTGAACACAGACAGATTTGAAGGATTGATCATATCCTTTACATCAAGGTCAAGGTATGTATCAATGTAGCTTTCATACCAGTCTTCAGCGATATAATGCTTTTTCCTGTCATAAAGCGGAGGATACTGACCTCTGAATATGAGATCATAAGGTTTTTCCGGAAGCATTTCCGCCTCCTTCAGTTCCTTTATGGAAAGCGGAAGCAGTTTCAGAAAAGCTGCCCTGCCTGCAAGACTATCCGTCATATTTTCTTTCAGTCTGAACTGACTTGAACCGGTAAGAATGTATTTTCCGGGAGTAAATTCCGAACTGTCAGTATTAAGTTTAAGAGCATCAAATATCTCCGGTACTTTCTGCGCCTCATCAATGATCACTCCGTCCGGAAAAGCTTCCAGAAAATCTGAAGGATTTGACGCAGCAAGTTCACGCATATTCTTATCATCAAAAGTGACATACTTTTTATCCGGAAAGGTCATTCTTGTCAGTGTAGTCTTTCCGCTCTGTCTCGGTCCCGTTATTCCGACTATCGGGAACTGTGAAGCAAGACGTTCAAGTGTTTCTCTGGCTGTACGGTTTATCATATAAAACTGTCCTTCTGTAATGCTGTTTTTTCAAAGTTTATCAGTTTGAAATTTCAAAGTTTTTATATATAAAAATTCAAAGTTTATATGTACTATAATTTAAAGTATATCACTATATAATTTCAAAGTCAATATGTTTTTTCTCATCAGCACAATTAAAAAGGACTGCCGCAGCAGTCCTTTTTTTTTATATCTTATAACGCAAACAGCACATCAGTCTGCGCCGCCGCCTCCGCAGCTGGAACAGCTCGAACAGCTTGAGCAGCTTGAACAGCTGCTTCCGCTGCTGGAACTTGACCTGTATACATCATGCCATCTGGAATCGGAAACGAATAAGAAATTATACAGGTCATCATCGTCGTGGCCTGGTGAACTTAGTTTTTCACGTGTTGTGTTTAACAGTAAAAGAAGCGTATAAGCATCCACGCGTCCGGTACGTTCAAGAAGCGTGAAGCAGTCAAGTGCGCTTACCTTTGTATCAATGTACTTCGCGTTCTTTTCCCAGAACTCAAATTCCTTCTTCAGCTCATCGACGGTTTTTCTGTCATTAAGCTCCTTAAAAAGCGGGCTTTTACTGATCTCACTGCTGTATTTTTTTCTCCATTCCTCAATTTCCTTAACTACAGTGTCATTAAACTCTTCTTTCATTGTCCTATAGTAAAATACCGGGCCGTACTGATCTTCACTCATGGTAAAGTGTTCGCTGAGCAGTTTCATGAAATCACTGTTCATGCTGTTCTGCACTTCATCTGTACATATACTGCCGGCGCCGTTGTTTACTCTTAAGCCCTCCGGAACTGCAGTGAAATATCCTCTTGCGCACAGATCAAAGAGCTCCGCGTAAAATACAAGCACATGATCCTGTGAAAGAAATACTTTTTTAAACGGAGAAAGTGTATACCAGACAAAAGGCATACCTGCCGATTCGATCTTATCTGCTGATTTTTTGAAACAGTCCGGATCTTCTTCAAGCATTCTGCGTACCTTCTTCCTTTTCTTCATCGGAACAATTAAATAAATATAAACCATAATTACCGGAAAGAATGCCATCATGATAAATCCGAGCACTATATAACCGAACGAAATTTCATCGTCCTCTCCTCCGTCAACTGCACGCTGAATGTGTTCCGGGACATTTACATCGGCAACTCTTGTAAGATTTTTAAAACCTTCCGGTGAAATATCAAGCCGAAGCTTGTATATGCCGCTCACATCGGAAGCGTTGAAGTAAAGCGTATTTGAAGTTACGTCCGATTCACCCTGAGAAATACTGCAGTTTGCAGTGTCATCATCGTAAGGAAGATTTACCACAGCTGATACCTTGCCAACTGTTTTCGGAAAATTCTTTCCTATAAGGCGGTAGCAGAATTCAGCTCTGTTGTTTTCATTGAGTTTGAGCGCATTCGGTATTCCGTAGACAATGTCGTATTCAACCGTTTCGTTATGCGCAGCCTTGAACCACTGTAATGAAAACCTGTCATTCTGAGCTTCGACATAATAGTGATTATCCACCCTGTCAAGCGTCTCGGAACGCTCACAGTCTGTTCCGTTTATGGATGCACTGACTATCTTCAACTGACTGATATATTCAAGCTGATTCGACGCATTGAATACATCCTTATAGAATCTTGTGAAATTACCTTTCTTATAGGTAACAGTCCAGTGTTCCTCTACAAGTGCTGTACCGTCTTCGCCGAATTTTATATCAAAATCTGCTGCGTCCACACTGTATTCCTTGTCATCGGCATACACCGTGATCACCGGACACATCAGTATCACAGTCATTACAAGTGCGATAAGTGCCGCCATGCTTTTGAATACTGTCTTTCTTTTTTTCATCTTTTCCTATACCTCCAAAAATCCATTATTAGTGAAAACACTAATGAACCACTGATTAAATCGGAAATCCGGCAAAGCCGGATTTCCGAAAGCGGGATCTGCGTGGCTTCGCCCCGGAGCCCCCCCGCTGTTTTATGAATAAATCAGCGTTTTCTTATAAGTAACAGTTGATATCCTTTCCGTGGATATTTCCTGTTACAGCATAGGTTAGGCACTTTGCGCCGCCTCTGCACAGATGCGCCTTCGGACATTTAAAGCAGTCTTCCGGTATCTCATCTCTGTTAAGCTCCGCGATAAGTTCACTCTCACGGTAAAGTGTGGTCATATCTTTTTCAAAGCAGTTTCCGACCGGCACAGGCAGTCTCCTGCACGGAAGCAGCGTCCCGTCTGCAAGAAGCGTCAGAAGTGTCGTACCTGCAGCACACCGGTAGTAGCAGTCTCCGCCTTCAAGAAACTGCATAGCCCTGTTCAGATGCACATCAGTGCGGTGAAAGGGAGTTTTTCTGAAATGTTCCTTTGTAAGAACACGAAGCATTTCCTTAAACTCCTCATTGCTCAGAATATCTTCAGTGTTCGAGCCGAAGGGTATGAGGCGGTCAGTCCAGAAACGGTCAACACGGTTTTTCCGCATAAGCTTTATGACATCCCCGAGTTCCCTGTAATTTCTCTTATGGCAGGTAAAGGACGCCATAGTCTGTATGCCTTCTTTTCTGAGGTTTCTAAGCCCTGTCATTGCTCTGTCAAAGTTTCCCCTGCCGCGTATGCTGTCGTGGGTCTCACGCGTTCCGTCAATGCTTACCTGTACAAATGACAGGTTTTTATATTCCGAAAGGCATCCGGCAGTTTTCTCATCCAGAAGCGTGCCGTTTGTGAGCAGACCAAATGTAATTTTCCTGCTTTCACACAGCGTCATAAGCGGAAACAGATCATCCGAAAGCAGCGGTTCGCCTCCGGTGATGTTTATATGTCCGCGGAATCCGTATTCCTCACAGAAGTCCATATACTGGATAAAAAGCTTTTCCAGTTCGGGAAACTTTAGTTCCGCAGCGTTTTCATCCTGATAGCAGTGCGTACAGTGAAGGTTGCACCTGTGCAGTATATGCCACTGCAGAACATGTTTTTTCTTTTTCTCCATACTACTCCAAAATAAAAGTACAGAGAAATCCGGAACGGATCCGGTTTTCTCTGTACCGGTTTTTTATTTACTCTGTTTTGCCGGGAACTCTGTTATCTTCTTTGAAAGATACTGTCTGAGCGTTGCAAGGTCAGCAAGATCAACTTTTCCGTCACCTGTTACATCGGCATTCTTTTCCATCATATTGAAAAGCGGTTCGTTATCAACAAGTGAAATAGCAAGCGTAGTAAGGTCAGTAAGATCTACCTTTCCGCTGCAGTCAACGTCGCCCGGAATATACGGATCATCCAGGTATTTATCAGATGTTTCGCTAACTCCCGGATCTGAAGTCGGCAGCGCTGTAGGAGATGTAAGCGGCGAAGTCTTCTCTGTCGGTGACGCTGTCGGCTTTGGTGAAACCTTTTCAGTCGGTTCCGGTGATGCAGTAGGCTTCGGCGAAACCTTTTCAGTCGGTTCCGGTGATGCAGTAGGCTTCGGCGAAACCTTTTCAGTCGGCTTCGGTGATGCTGTAGGCTTCGGTGAAACCTTTTCAGTCGGCTTCGGTGAAGGATCAGATGAAACTGTCGTTTCCGGATTCTGAAGGAAAGCAGCTACCCACGCAAGTGATGCATTTGTTTCAAGCGATACGCTGTTTACTGACCACGCCGACGCATCAGCATAGCAGCGCTGTCTTATATTTCCCTGCTTCATTGCAACAAATCCCAGTGCCTTCATGTACTCATCCATCATAAGACCGCTCGGACCGGATGATGCAACACCGTCAGGTACTTTCGGAAAACTGCGATCAACGCTTTCAGCCCAGTATCTGTGATACGGAGCATCCATCGAGTATGAGCCATAACCGGAGATATATGAGAATGAAAGCGGATTCGTGCCAAGGAGGTAGTCCATAGCAGATGTCACGCCGTCCTTATACTTCTGATCACCGCTTAAGTCACTTGCATATGCCATGATAACAGCGTTGTTCAGAACACATCTGTTTGAAAAAAGTTCATATCCCGGATCTTCATCACTGTAAATCGAATATGGATTTTCATAAACTGTGTCGGCAAGATACGGAATACCGTATCCCTGTTTTTCTTCTTCTGCGATATACTCATCGGCAGCGGCAAGTATCTGGCTTTCTACCTTCTTTGCCTTATTCTCCTTCAGCAGATCCTTATTCAGTGCCAGTGAGAGTGTACCTGCTGCTGCAGTATTTCCCCAGTTGAATGAAGTAAATGATCCTTTGCCTAAGAAATTCCGTCCTCCGAAATTATTATCACCGCCTCTGAGCCTTGTACCAACATTATATGCATCATCGTATTTTTCGAGTTCCTTAAGGTACTTTTCAGCCGCATCTGATCTCATCCTGCTTGCCGAGATAAAGATCTCGCATGCTGCAAGGTAAGCGTCGTCCTGTACATTATAGTCACCGTAGTTATTAGTCTCGGTACCCCGCATCGGTGCATAGAGTGATTCTTCATTCAGTTCTTCGGCAGGAACTGAATAGCCGTAGTCAGGATGGATCTTAGCTGTCGGATCCGCTTCGTAGTAATTCTTCAGATAAGCCTCATAAGCTTCTATTGCCGAAGCAAGATATTTATCAGCCTTTTCGCTGTCATACGGAGCCCAGAGTCTTGCAGCCTGAGCAGCACACGCAGCATAACCGAGAGTTGCAGCAAATGTCGGAGGAGATACTATACGTACCGGTTCCCATGCAAGAACCTCGTCCTCATAAACATAATTCCATGGTTTAACTGCAATGCCTGCCGGTACATGGTCATTTACCTTGTGATAGTAAAGACCTGCAGCGTTCTCACCCCAGGTCGGTTCATCTTCAGCGACCTTCAGTTTTGACATCCAGTCAAGCTCATAAGCTGTTTCGTCGAGGACATCAGGAACCTTGTTTCCTGTTTCAGGAACAACTACCTTGCCTGAACCGTCACGGAACATATTTACGTCCGGTGAAGCAGCGATCGCTCTTTCATACATATTCTGAAGTGTCCATACAGCCATGGCACCGCTTACAACGTTTTTGGCATTTTCGCCGCCGGCTTCATACCAGCCGCCTGAAGAATCGATGGCAGATGATTTATACTGTGCTGCAGCTTCATCCTGCGATAAGTACCTGTCTTTCCAGACTTTCTGAACTCTTCCTTTCTCGCTCTTATGAGTTCCTCTGTGAGCAAGCTGTGTCTTGTCACCTGAAGTGATATATTTTTCTTCTATGTCGATACCGGATCGGTTCTGATAGAAATAGTTCATAGCATTGGTAACAAGATCATGACCTTTTTCTTCGTAGATATCATCGCCGATATTAAATTCAAATGATATGTAATCACCGGACTTCAGGTAGTATTTACCCGGTGTTTTAAAGTCTGAAAAATCGAGTTTGCAGACTGTGTCACCGGAATCTTCATCCTTTACAGGCTCAGTTGATTTACCCTTAAATACAGTTTTGGCTGAAACAGCATCGATCAGTTCAAACTCTGCAGCTTCTTTCAGCTCAATTTTTTCACCGCCGTCGATACCGTCCAGCATATCAAACCTGTCATCGCCAAGAACTGCAACCTTTCTGCTGTCGCAGAGATAACCGACCTGGTTTACCGAAATGTAGTTGTTTTTCAGTCCGCTGTTCTTACGGTTTACATAGCCGTAGTCAGGTTCGCCGTCCGGAGCGAGCACGCCTTCAGTTACGTCCGTCAGTGATATACTGTCAAACCAGAGTTCATCTCCGTCCACGGCATTGCCTTCATACATATTTCCTCTTGCATACTGGAATTCCCACTGAACACCTTCAAGATCATCGGTCGGAGTGAAAGTTCCCTTGTATGTAGTCCACTCAGTCGAAAGTCTTGCCGCCCTTCCCCATTTACCGTTTCCACTGTGAGGACCGTTATGGAACTCTGTCTCATCAAGGACACAGTAGTATTCGCTTCCTGTTATATTGCTTATCTGTGAGCAGAGCTGCATTCCCTCACGCTTTGCCTTGACTTTTACTTCAAGTTCATAGGTATGTCCTGCCTGAAAACTGAGATTTCTGTGACGAATCTCCAGATCCCATTTTTCCCTGTCAGCACCGACAGCACTCAGTATACGTATATGCAGCTCGCCATCTTTCGTGATTTCAAACTGCTGTTTTGCCGGGCTTGATTCAACAGGCATCCACGGCAGGATCTTGTGGTCAAAAGTTGTTTCACCTAAAAGCTGATAAGCTGCATTAACTCTGGTTTCAGCTGGAAACGCCACTGACGGCGCAAGCATAGCAAGCGCGCATACCGCCGCAAGACCTCTTCTGAAATTTCTCTTCATTTTACCATCTCCTTTATAAATATAAGAACCAAAACAGCAGACATCACAGTATCTGCTCTTAAACCACTGTATGCTGTACATAAAAACATTTGTACAGCATACAACCTCATTGTCAATATTGTACCACAGCCAAGGCAGAATGTAAATAGTTTTTGTGAAAAACAGCTTCGGTACGCCTGCGGCGTGCTATCTTAAAAAAAGTATATCATTTTTTATGGTCATCTTTTATTCATTTGAAATACTGAAATCTGAGTGGCAATCTGTATTTCTTTATTTGTGTAATTCATTTTATATACTCTCCATTCATTAATTCAGTAAATCTATTGTAATCGATAATATATTTTCTATCCTTCATATGTTGCTGAACTATTAACACATTACTGATTTCAGTGTAAAAAGAAGAAGTTACATATGAACATTCTGTGTAATGTTCTTTTACAAATGTCATTTCATTATCATCTGTAAAATACAGTATTACTAAAGAATTATCTTGCACTGGTATAGATGCAACTTTATTAATCCATTTATAAAGTTCCTCATTGCTTAACTCAAGTGCTTCTTTAGAAACATACCAGTTATAATTAGGCTCTACTTTTTCCGGAAATACTTTTTTAAATTCTTCAATAGTTACATCCTGTTTTGCGTCAAACGGCTTATAAGTAAATTCCAGATCAACATCAAGATAATAGTGATATTTAAAATCTTTCAAAACTTCCTCTGCAAGTTTTTTATACTGCAGTCCTACTATTTCCTGAATATAATCATCATCTACAAGATCACTTACTGCAAATCTTTTGGCTCTGAACAACAAATCAGGATTAGACTCCGGATATACCGTTGCCTCGTTATTACCGTATCTTACTACTTTAAACTTTTCTCCGTACTTTTCTTCAAGGAGTTCTTCTGTTCTGTCTGCATATTCTCCTGTTGTTCCGGTATAATTCACATGAGATTTAATATAATACTTTATTGAATCAATATCAGATTTTACCGATGCGCCAAACATGATCAACCTGATGATACCCCATAATAATAACGTTGCCATTAAGACTGCAGAAACTATTATTACTGATTTTTTCACCTTAAACCCATACCTCCTTCGCTCAATAATCTGGTCAATGAGACTTGTATTATCATTTGTATCAGCAAATGATGTGTTGTTAAATACATTGTTATCTCCGCCGAAACCGTTAAGATGGTGAGCTGCCGGAGGCAGCTAACTTATAGTATCAGGCATCGCGATGGCTGATACCTTTTATCGGTACGCCTTCGGCGTGCTATTTTAAAAAACAAAACATGAAGATCGCTCTTCATGTCTTGTTTTTCATAATATAATCGCAAATTGCACTCTATTTAATTTTCATCAAGTTTTTGAAACTCGTCGATTCTCAACTCTCGTTTCAATTCTTCTTCTGTAGGGAGATATGTGAAATACTTTGAAGCGAAAATCTGGTTATTGCCCTCCGGCAGAGTATATTTTACAACCGCATCGTTCTTCTCGGCACAAAGCACGATACCGATAGGCGGATTATCGCCCTCGTTCATAAGCTCTCTGGTGTAGTAGTTTACATACATCTGCATCTGTCCCATATCCTGATGCGTGAGCTTATCCGTTTTCAGGTCAAACAGCACAAAGCATTTGAGGATATAGTTGTAAAAAACAAGATCAATGAAAAAGTCCTGTCCGTCGAGCGTAAAGCGTTTCTGCCTTGATACAAAGGAAAATCCTCGTCCAAGCTCCAAAAGGAAATGCTGTAAATGGTCTATCAATGCCTGCTCAATATCGCTCTCATACACATGGGTATCTGGTTTTATCTGCAAAAACTCCATGATATACGGGTCTTTTATCGCTTTTTCATATTCGGGCTTAGGTGTACTGGTCTGTATTTCTGCTGCCACCGAAGACTTGTCCTTGCTTGCAAGCAGACGCTGATAGTACATCGTATTGATCTGCCTTTCAAGCTGACGGACGCTCCAGGCTGATTTTGCACATTCTTCTGTATAAAAGTCACGGACGATCTTATCAGTTATCTTCATAAGAATGCGGTAATGAGACCAGCTCAATTCGGCACACAGTGTGTGCCGATTCGGGAAACAGCTATAAAATTGACGCATTGCTCGCAGATTTCGTTCTGTATAGCCTTTGCCGAACTCAGCAGTTAGTCTGTCAGACAGGTACTTCAAAAGATTTTTACCATACTCCGCCCTGTCATTCTCACCACAAGCCTTGTATATCTGCTCGCCGATCTCCCAATATGCTATAACCATTGCCGAATTGACTGCGGCATACACCTTGTTCTGCGCTGTTATTACAAAAGAACGTATGGAAGTATAGATTTCTTCCGAACTGTTCTCGGTTCTCATAATTTCATTATCCATAGGTATCGACCTCATTTCCGGTGATATACATATTATACCATACTGGAACTATTCTTTCAAGAAATAATCCATTATTTCTGTAACGGCGTGCTGTCTAAAAAGACATGAAGATCGCTCTTCATGCCTTTTTTAAGTATTAGATTATACGCCTGAATCCTTTTAAAATTAGGCGCAGCTAAATTACAAAGCCGAATTCAAACTATTTTACCACATAGCGTTTAAATCATATATAAGTTCTTCTAATAGTTCATTAAAATTATCATATTCTGCAACTTTGCCATGATCATCAGTAAATATTTTTCCACTACCTTTTGAAAAACATAGGATTACACCATCACCAACAAGCTCACCAATTATCACATAATCTTCTGGAAACCCATTAACATTTATTTCAATTTCATTTAATCCATAAAACTCAGCAAGACTTCCACGAATTATAGATCCATTCGAAAATCTTAACCAATCTGCATAAGATTCAGGAATTGAAACATTGTTTGTTTTTTCCCATTTAATGATATCATCATTTAATGCAGGTTCATTAAAAACAAATCTTCTATTTTCTTTTAACTGCTCAACCAAATCAACTATTTCTTTTATTTCCTTTGTTAAGCTATTAATTGGCACTTCAGGGATATACATTTAAACCACTCCTTATATATTTTTAACTGATACTCTCTATTTTACAGTTGTTCCAAACAGAAAATATACATGATCCTTAAGATAATGTGTCTGCCCATCACTCAGTATCAAATGTTTCTTTCATGCTCATAACAATCGTCTCCTTTGGATTATATCATGATGAAGTTCAAAAATCAAGGTGATTTGAGTTATGCGGTAAAATATGAAACTAACTAAAAACCACGCTTCACTGTTTCCATGAGGAACGTGAAGCGTGGTTTCTGTTACAGAAGGTGTATGTCGATTACCACATACCGCCTACAATTCCAAGTTCATAACACCTTGTCTGAAAATCGCCGGTGCTGAGTATATATTTTATTATATCCTCTCGTGACATACCCGACAGCGCTTTGGACTCCAGATTTGCTCTTTCATAATCAGAAGGACTTCTTCCAACCAGAGCAGTGTAGTCCATAATGGCATATGAGCGTCCGTCGCCTCCGATATCTTCTGCCTCGCTTAATTCATAAAAATATCTCATCATTGAAGCAACTGTAACCTTGCGATTTCTGAGCTTATTTGCCCAGTCATTGATCTCGTCAGGGGTGCCAATGGTTGTGGAATAAAGAGGGTAGTACGTCCATACATACCAGTATACATCATCCATTTCCAATGGAGCGTCTTCCTGACCAATCACAATTTCACCAAGATCAGCATTATCCGCCGTAAAATCTAATTTAAAAAATGCTTCTGCATATCCTTTAACAACCTGCATCAGATAGTAACCCCAGTTCATTTTATTTTCATTTTCAAATGAAAATTTTCCATCAGCATCAGTAGTAACAGTTTTGCAAAGAACCATTTTATCATTATAATAGCGGTAAGCATTAATCGTCGCACTTTCAACAGGCTTATTTACACCAAAACTATTCTTTACAATTTTTCCTGTTAAATCACCCCGCCCCCAATAATAGAAATCCTTTTTCATATAAATAGATGCATTTAGTGAAACCTCATCACTATACAAACTCCATATTTTTGAATTTGCTTTTATTAGTGATGATTTTAAAGAGAAGGCGTGATCGCCCAAAGCGCTCCTCTGAGTTGAAGCACAAGAAAGCAATTCTTTACATATCTTATCAGCTATATTATTTGCCGAATTCTTTTCATATCCTATAACAGCAGCTGCTCCATGATCAATTAAAAACTGATTAAATATATCATCAACAATTCCATGACAAGCACCAAAAACAAATACAGTATTCGGAAATTTTGTATTGGACAGTATTTGCATTAACGTTCCTGAACCAACTGAAATAGCATATTTGTTTGCCAATATCCCCTGATACGTCAAATAATACGTAACACCCAAAGATTCATCTTCTGGGAAAAAAGATAATTTACCATTTGGAATTTCTACAAATCCAGATACATTTTTTAATGAGTTATTCAGTGATTCCGCAGCAGCTATTATTCCAGCTTCATCATCTCCAGCATATATTTGGTATTTAGCTCGATCATCACCATTTTTATCACATTCGCTTGAACCATGAGCAACCCACATAACAGTTCCGTATTGATTCCATTTCTGAATAGAAGACCAATTAGCGTATCCAGAACCATCGCACTCATCAAAATCACCATCGCCGAGACTTTCAGCAAGATTTTTTCCGACTTTCCTTAAGTCAGTGATTTGTTGTAAAATTGTCTTAGCCTGAGAATCTAACGGATTATATGGTTTAATCTTCAGTTACGGTTTCATTTTCAACTTCAAAAGTTTCTTCACTTACTTCAAAGAAACTGTTTATTCCATAAGAGGTTTTGAAATTGATTATGTCATTTGAAACACTGGTAATTACAAGGTCTGGATTTGATTCTATCCATTTCTTCATCTCTGAAAGTACTTCATCTTTTGATAGGTCTTTCGGAAGCTTTGAAGAATAGTCCGATAAATCTCCTATCAGTTCGCATGATTTTTCTATTCTTTCTTCTGCATTCTCAACTGCGCGGTTGAGCATTACAGGATAACTTTCCTGCCCGCTCATCTGTACTGTAAGATCAACGGAAAAACCTCTTGTATCTTCATCACCGTAATCCGGAACCGGAACTGAAACAGTGTATTCCGTATAGGAGTAACCGCTGCGTTCACATTTTTCGCCTTCAGTGAGTGAACTAAACGGTATTTCGGTAATCTTTTCACCATCACCGAAAACAGATAAGTCAGTTTTCTGCCAGTCATCAGGTATTTTGATACTCAACTCAATATCAGTAGTTTCACCGTATTTCAGGTAAAAATTCTTTGCATTGATGATCAGTCTTCTTCTGTTGTAATTCACCGGCATTTCCGAGTACATCGTGATGAATTGTGACATCGAATACATATCCATCTCATCAACAGACCTGTCGTAGTTAAAATCGGCAGCCTTCATCTGTTCATCATCAAATTCAAGTGTTCCGTTCAGATAACGGTTAAGTCGGCTGTAGTCATATACATTGATAACACCGTCACCGTTGATATCACCGGACGAATAATCATCTTCGGCAGGATCAACAGTACCAGCCACATCACCTGATGTTTCTTCAGCTTTTACTGTCACCTGCTTTTCAGCCAGCGGATAAAAGCTTTCCGCAATGAATGTTCCGGCAAATGCTAATGAACACAAAGCCGAAAGAATTCTTTCTTTATAGATACAAGCACTCAGCTTACAGACTATGTGAGCTGCCTTTAGGCAGCAATTATAATAGCATTTTTCATCACGAGTGATGAAAAATACCTTTTCTGCGGCGGGACGGATAGTGCCCACATATAAAAACAAAGAAGGCAGAAGCTTAAACACTCCTGCCTTTGTGGTTATATTGATTTAATATTACTGATACACTTAAATATATCAAGCTGTGTGATCAAGAGTTTCTGCGAGTTTTTCGACTTCTTCTAAAGAAAGACCTGTACAATCAGCGATCATACTATATGACATAACCCCTGTACGAATAAGATTAACAGCAATTTCGATTGATTTGTTTTTTTCAATTCTTTTATTATTTTCTTCAATAGCCTTACACATAGTATCAACTCCCTCTGGTGTTTCTTTTAATTTTCTTGTTTTATCTGCGAGTGGTCCTGTAAGCATATCGTCCGCCCTGGAACATCTGAAATCATGCATCAGTTTTGCAAGTTCAGACATATCGTCTTTCTTGTCATACGCTCCGTTTACAAATAAAATATGCGTATCGTCTCCAAGTTCCGAACCGTCTTTTTCGCGCCATTCATACTGATAGAGAAGTTTACCCTTTCCCTTAACATCGTTTTCTGTAATGAAAATTACATATGTTTCAGGAAGCATTGAAAAATCATCTTTTGTCTTCAGAAACTCCACATCAAGTGAGCTTGAATGATATCTCGCTCTTTTTGATGTAGCTCCTGCATCAGCACGCTGAACTTCAAGATTTATTTTCTTTCCTGTACTGTCTGTGCCGAGAACATCGAGTCTTAATGAACGTGCTCCTGCAAGTCTGTGAAGATCAAACTGGGTTTCCGATTTTATAATACTGAGGTCTTCAATTCCGGTAATAACGCGAAGTACATACTCTGTTAATGGAATATCATCTCTGAATAGTTCCCTCATAAAATCGTCATCAAGCGGTCTGTAACCTTCTATGATCTGAAGACATTTCTCACGTTCAATTCTTTCTGCTTCGGACATAGAGCATTGATTTTCTGTTGTTTCGTTATTCATTGACTATCTCTGCTTTCTTTTTATTACTGACAATATTATACCATATTGACGTTTGAAAATCAAGGTGATTTATGTTATTCGTTATAAAATGGGGGCTGTTAAGAAACTCCCTTACGAAGCTGTTTACTCATTTAGCCGTGCGGATAACAAAGCATATTCCGTTTTCGGTACGCTCTGCGGTAATATTCCATCCGTGCAGATGAATGTAGTCACGGGCAATGGAAAGGCCAAGGCCGGTATTTCCGTCTGGTCCGGTGTAGAACCGCTCAAACATATGCTTTATAACATCATCTGTCAGCACTTCGCAGTCATTCCCGATACGTATCTCACCTTTTCCGCAGGATATGTGAATACCATTCTTTGCATACTTCAGTGAATTGGTGATCAGATTGGAAAGTGCGTGTTCGAGCTTGTCAGGATCAGCAGATACTGTCATCGGTTCAAGATCAAGAGTCACATTCAGTCCCTTGTTTATGACGGTTCCTTCGAAAGGCATAAGGCAGTCCTGAATGAATTCCTGCATTTCGACCGGTTCCTTTTCAAGTTTAACCGAACCGCTTTCCAGCTTTGACATGCAGAGTATCTCTTCGATAAGCCTGCTCATTTTCTCTGTCTGTCCGGCTATTACACGACCTGTTTTTTTGTAGTCCGTGATAACGCCCTGGCTTATACCATCCGCATAACCGCGCAGTGCTGTCAGAGGAGTCTTAAGTTCATGCGATGTGTTTTCAAAAAACTGCTTCTGTGCAATCTGATTCTGTTCAAGTTTTTTTCCGAGTATGAATCCGGTCCCCGTTCCGAATGTGCCGATAACAGCTGCTGTCAGAATGAAGATAATGATCATATGATTTATCATATCCATTTCGCCGGTAACATCAACATACGCGATCATTTCACGCACGCTGCACATTCTGGCATCACCGTCGATCTGCATACCAGCCGGATCTGAACCGTCCACAGTGATATATGAATAGATCTGAACCTTATCATCATCTGATGAAAACGGCACTTCTGCTGATATTTCCGTATCGCTTTCATTAAAATAAATAAACTGACCTGCAGTATCAGTACTTCGTATATAATAAATGCTTCCGTCTATCTCTGTTTTTATTGTCTCATCTTTCTGTTTCCCGCTGCACCAGCGAATGACCGCCTCTTCCTTTGGCGTGAAATGATTCTCATCTTCCTCATCCAGTATATAAATAAGCTCCGGCGAGTAAAGTGAATATCCGGTATCGGCGTCGTTTCCCGTGATCTGAACATCTGTATATACAAACGGATCAGAACCGGCGTTCTTAAGAGCTATATCTGCCTGTTCTGCCATTCTGTGCGTGATACTGTAATAAAACACGGTCATGATGATAAGGATCATAACCAGTACAGTTCCGCCGGTCAGAAGTGCAATGCGGTAACGTATTTTAAGATGCTTACGCATGCTGTACCTCCAGTTTGTAGCCGTAACCCCAGACTGCCGAGATCTTTACACTGCTCGAAGCTGATTTCAGTTTCTGCCGGATACGTCTGACCGTTTCATCCGTTACGCGCGTTTCGACCTCATCGCTGTCAATGCCCCAGACACGGTTTAACAGTGTGTCGCGGGATACCGCATTTCCGGCATTCTCCATAAGGCAGCCGAGCAGTGCGAATTCTGTTACCGTAAGTTCAAGCGGAACTTCTCCGCATAAAACTGTGTGTTTGGATTCATCAAAGGCAAGATCTCCGAAATTTCGTTTTACACTTACCGGCTGCATCATTTCCACACGCCGGAGCAGTGCCTTTATTCGTACCACAAGAAGCGAAGGCGAAAACGGCTTGATAAGATAATCGTCACCGCCGAGCATGAATCCGCGCATATGATCTGTTTCACTTTCCTTTGCCGTCAGTATTACGATGGGCACGGATGATATCTCACGGAGTTTTTTACAGATGGTAAGTCCGTCGGTCCCCGGCATCATTATATCCAGTACCGCAAGATCGCAGGGCTCCTTTAAGAATGCTTCATAAAGTGCATCGCCCGTTGAAAATGTACGTACTGAAAAACCTCCGTTCTGAAGGAACTCCCTCATAACGTCAAGTATATCCTGCTCATCATCTGCTGCATAGATCAGTTTTTTACCTTCTGCCATTTTTGCCTCCGCATAACTGCACCAGTTCAGTTTCCTGAACTGGTGGTTTATCTGTATTATATTTATAACGGCTTGCAAATCAGCAAACTACGTTTGCCCGTAAGCGTAATGTATTTTTCATTCACTGCATTTTTCAGCCGCAAAAATATTTACGTTAAAGCTTCATACTTATCTTCAGTTTTCATCTGAAACGGTGATGCTGCCGTCAAAATCCAGACTGCTTTCATCCGCATTTACTGTATAGCAGCAGCCATGCCACTTTGCATCTGAGTCCGTAAACTTTATCATAAGTTCTGTCATTTCATTTATCAGATCATCAGATATCTCTCCACCGCCTGATGCCTCGATCTGACTGTTTAGTTCCTGCCATCTTGCATATTCTTCTTCAGTCAGCTTTTCCTTTGCAAGTGTATCAGCATCTTCTGAAGTCAGAGTCATACAGTCATCAAAATCTGTATCGTCTTCATCGAATTCGCTGTATCCGACCACGAATGACAAACCGGTATTAACAGTGTCATCCTCGCTGTCATCGTTCGTCACATAACACTTTTCCACGTCCACGGATGTCTCGTCATCACCCGTTCCGCTCACTGCAGTTTCTGTACCGTCCTCATTTTCTGTCACAGATACGATGTCTTCTGTAACGCCCGTCGTTTCCGTAGTCTGTGCATTCACTGCAAATGCAAGCGACGTCGGGACAAGTGCTCCTAATGCGGCAATAACCGCAACCTTTAAAATAACTGTTTTCATTTTGAAAACCTCCTTAAAATATGTTCTGACCAATGTATCAGCGTATGCTGGTTTATCGGTCTGTTAGTATAATAACATATTTCAAAGAGCAAGTCCCCGCAATTGTGTAATGATAATGTCACAAAAGTGTAATTTTCATCAGTCAAGATCAAAGAGTTTCCATCCGTCTGCAGTATTCTTTAAAAACGCACAATTATGTTCCGAATGACTTCCAAGGCCAATCTGAATGAAGCTGTCATCAGCACTGATAACTGAAAAACTTGAATCGAACAGGCGGTATTTCCAATTGGATACGTCTTTATTACAGTAAAGAGAACCTCCGGACATCTTATAGACCGGATATTTACCGTTCACTCCTCTTATGTAGTCAATGCCTCTGAGCCTCAGATCAGCAACTGAAAGACTGCATATAAAGTTTTCAACCTCTGAGATATTTGAAAAGCGTTCATCGGTAACACGCTGATATACAACTGTCGTGCCGTCATATTCTTCAGTAAGCGTATCATTTTCATCTGTAGTGACTTCGTAGCAAAAAACAACTTCTTCAAGCGCCTTCAGTTCTTCAGCAGCTTTTTCTCCGATATCTTTATACTTATCATAAAGATCCTTAAAGTAAGTCGGGCCGTCCGGTATATTTGATATATGTTCATATCCGTCGATCTTCCATTTTCCGTCTTCAAGTACAAGGCTTACATGAACCAAACTGGCTCGAGCGTCAGGGGCATGATCAGCCATCATTACATCACATCTTTTGCCGTCATAGTTATATACATTGCCAGCGGCTAATGCCATCATCCTGATATCACTCGGAGAAGTCACATAAAGTTCACCGTCAATTATTTTGAAGAGAGTATATCTCCCCGGAACCTCATCATAGTTTGAGATATAGTGCATATCAATAAATGGCTCTGTAAAATATTCTTCAAGAGCAGTACGGACATCCTCTTCTGTATTATACTTATAATAAGAATCTAATTCACTGACTTTGTAATATCTCATCATATGCATAGTACCGCCATATGGTTTATAAGAATCAGCTCCTATCGATTGTATTGCATTGAAGGAATATGTAACATCCGCACCGACTACTATATCCCTGTACTCATGTTCGATATCCATAGCATAAACATGGGGGAAGAATTCAAAATTAAAACTTTCGAGCTTAGGAAGAACTGCCAGTATATCAGAATAAACAGCAATGTTTTTTGGGTTTCTGAGCGGTGAATATTTATCCGCATTTTCTGTAGTAACTGAAACTGCCGTTTCAGGAGATGTAACCGAAGTCACGGCAGTCGAGAATGCAGCCGCCTTTTCAGTTTCCTGCACAGTCGTCTCTGCCGGTGTTTCTTCTTCAGTTGTTTCTGCTGTCGTTGTGACCGTAGTTACTTCTTCTGTTGTTTCTTCCGTTTCATAAACCGGATCAGGATCCGACGTTACCGTTGTGACACTGCTATCAACTACGGCAGTCTTTTCAGAGTTTTCTCCGTGCCTGATCTTATAGACTCCACCGCCTGTCAGCAATCCTGCTATCAAAACAACCGCCAGAACAGCAGCAGTCGTTTTCCGGCCAGCGTCTGCATTTTTATCTTTGCCTTCCGGCGAATTTATCTGTTTGTTTTCGTTATTATTCTTTTCGTTTTCCATATCATACCTCACTTAAAGCCCAATTGATGATTTCCCATTGCCGCTTTTCATGCGGTTTTTACAACCAAACCGACTGCCTTCCCGCATCAATAATTATACAGCATCATCGCAAATAAGTCAATTATATGTCAACATAAGGAAAAGAATTTTTACATTAGAAAAAAGAGGCGCTCTGTGCATCTGAATATCATTTTACTCGAACATTAACCAGTGGTTTTTTTGATTTAATTATATGGGGTCAACTTCAGATTTTTTTCACTTGTGTTATTGTATGTGAAAGAAGCGAAAGTCAGATGATTTTGCTTTATATCATTAAACTTCCTGATATTCATATAAGATCGTTCTGGAATCTCGACAAATGCTCAAACGGAAGGATCTGACGGCCTCGGAAAAGTCCGCATCCGTCGTTGATAAGCTGATTATTTATAGCCTTGAACATATTGACATTGATGGTTGAAAGATCAAGCTCCTGCAGTTTTATCAGACGTTCATAGGCTTCATCGAAATATCTGCACTCCCCGACAGGAATAATGTCACGTTTGCTCCGGCTTGCTTCCTGCCGCTTTTCATAGCTGAAATGATTGGCCTCTCCTATTTCCGCGAGATCATCCATATCCTTAGTCCGGAGCTGTAATTCAGTAAAGCATCTTGCAAGGTTGTCATAAAACGTGATATGCAGTGAGCGATATCCCGAAGAACGCGGAGCTTTTACATAGTCCCTGTAATAGGACAGATTTTCTCTGCTTAAAGGCCCCGGATCTTCAGACGGCTTTACCCCTGAGGGTTCCGCAGTAAAGCCTCTTTCTTCAAGAAATTCAGGAAGAGTATTTGCTATCTCGTACAGATACTGTAATTCCAGTTCTTCTTTGCTTGCATCTAACGGAATATAGCACTGCGGAAGAGATATCACAATACGGTAGGCAATAAGATCCCGGAAACAGGAAAGACTGCTTTTTATTTCAGCTTCACCCGGATATCGGCCGTTCGATCTGAAATATTCGTAAATGTATTCCAGTATATATCCGTTAAACTTCTCCTCTGCTCTTATCAGAGATTTTATCCTTCCTTTAAATGTAAAAGCAAGGAACGGATATTTCTGCGTCATGTACTTATAGAATTCCTTTATTCTCTGCGACTGCGAGGTAAGGAAGTCATTATGCTCCAGCAGCTCTGTTATCTGTATAAGAAAATTGCTGTGAGCAAGATCGATTGAGTTGTGTTCTTTTATTGCTGATCTTTTTAAGTCCGATGAATACTGATGCAGTATTTTAAGCACAGTGTCACCGGAATACATATAATCGTTTAATGAAACCATAACTTTTCTCCGTAAATCGAAGCTGTCGCTAAAGCATCAGCTCCGGGTATCAGACAATTTACAGGAAGTTCGTCGCTTTTGCCCTGCCGTTCCTGTCACTCCGTCCGAATTTGTTTTTCAGGTAAAAGAAGGCGCTTCTCCGTCATAAGAGAAGCGCCTTTGCTTATTTTGTTACCACTATTCTATCACATAAGCAGCTCATTGTCAACGCTTATCTTTTTTTACGTCTGATACCTTTTATATGCTGAAAAGGCGGTAATCTCTCATTGTGGGGTGATTACGCCTTTGAAATTATTATTATATCATTTTATGCTGACGGTATCATTCAGAAACCCATAAAAAAGCAGACGCCAGCTCAAAAACGAACTGACATCCGCTAAGTTTTCAACTAATTTCCGAAAAACAGTTTATGCTGTCTTATACTTGTTATAGGTCTCTTCATCAAGTTTTGCGAGCTTTAATGCTTTTTCTAAAGTACAACCATCATTAATAAGATCATTAACAAATTCAACTTTAGTCATAGTCGTTTCTTTCTCCGCATATTCTTTCGCATATTCTTTTGCATATTCTTTTGCATATTCTTTTGCATATTCTTCTACTGCACTGCACATGTCGGTTACCTCCCTGTTAAAATTTTTCTGCTTTTTTACTGCATCAGATAATGGTCCGAATCTGTTGTCTTCCGGGTCTGCTGTTTTGAAATACTGGAGCATTTCCGAAAGCTTGGAACCATCTTTTACTTCTGCGTTTAAATAGATCTCGTGAACTTTGTTATTCCATTCGACACCATCAAGATATGTTTTACTGATGTACACAACCTTCTTATGTCCCTGCTTCTTCAGCGGATTGAATGGTGTAATAAAAATCACATACACCTCAGGCAGCTGATCGTAATCCACGCCTTTCGGTACCAGTGACGCATCGATTATCGACTGATGATAACGCGACCGCATCGGTCCGAAATAACGTTCATCATCTGCGTTCTGCACTTCAATGTTGATGATCTTACCTGTGGAGTCTTCTCCGATAAAATCAAGTGTCGATGATTTACCGATCAGATTCCTCAGTGCCTGCTGGATGTTGCTGCTTATCAGTTTAAGAGCCGGAATACCGGTACATAATCTGAGAACATATTCCGCAGCATCCTTGTCCTGCATTACTGCTGAAAAGAAAGTGTCATCAAAAAGAGTGAACTGACTTACAAGTTTCTTCTTCTGCTCAAAAGTTCCTACCAGATCTTCATGATTGATCTTCATTTGTTTTCTTTTTTCTCCTTTGATTATTTTTGGTATATGTATATTCTACCATCATTTTTCTGATTGTCAAGTATTATTTTCCATAGTTTCTTGAAATTTTATACTTTACGATTTCAAAGGCAAATATACTTACATATATCCAATAGTCAAAAGAGAAAACCATAATTATCAGGAACTGAATTTTATCTGTTTCCTAATTATAGTATATCGTATCTGCATGACAAAATCAAGGCTTTCGGCAGAGATGGAACCGCTCGCTATAAATGTATAACGGTTATCCTGAGACAAAAACTCTGACTTTTCAATATGATTATAGTGCAAAAACCCTGACTTTTCAATATTATTTTAGCGCAAAAACTCTGACTTTTCAATATGATTATAGCGCAAAAACTCTGACTTTTCAATATAAAACAGATCTCAAAATCATGACTTTTCAATTTTCAGGTGCTGCGACCGGCAGATATGAGCAGACGAGCTTCAAAAGCCGTGGCGATTACTGCCGATATTCTGCTTTGACCGTGATGAATGTTGAGGAAGATAACGAGAGCCTTCTGGCGGCGCAGAAAGAACATGATAAACTTTGTTCGGAACGTACAGTCTACAAGAAAGAAGCGGACAGGCTGTCACGGCTTGCAAGGCAGAAACGAGACAGTCAAAAGACAATTCAGCGATATTTGCAGAACGAACAGGCTGCCAAAAAAAGAAACAGCCTGAGAGCCGTCTCACACTGTTTCTTCATATATCTTGCTTTCACTCAATACTTCTCAACAATCTCAGAGATCTCCGAAGGCTTCAAAACCCTACCCACCGATACGACCTTTTCATTTATCACAAGTGCAGGCATTGACATTGCACCGTACTCCATGATCTTTTGCAGATCGGTGACATACTCGACCTCGATACCCATACCCTCCACAGCTTTCAGAGTGTTGTCATAAAGCTGATGACAGGCTTTACAGCCCGAACCGAGGACTTTGATACAGCAGATACCATTGACCTTTTCTCCACAACAGGTCGATGTGACCTCACTTGCAGACTTTGAACCTCCGCAGCAGCAGGATGTTTCAGCTTTTGCTTCTTCTTTTTTCTTTCCAAACAGTGACATGATATATTCCTCCTAAATGATATAGTTTTGAATGATATTGAAGAAATATCCGGCAAGGATAATTCCGACTGAACATATAGCAATGAATATGCCAAGCAGCTTCGGTTTGATCGCTTTTTTCAGCATGATCATCGACGGCAGCGACAGCGTGATAACGCCCATCATAAATGCAAGAACAACGCCGAGTTTTGCGCCCTTTGCGACGAGTGCTTCTGCAATGGGGATACACCCGAATATATCTGCATACATCGGTATTCCGCATATCGTGGCAATGATAACGCCGAACGGATTGCCCGTACCGAGCAGCTTTATAACCCATTCTTCGGGTATCCAGTTATGGATAACTGCACCGATACCTACACCAACTATGACATAGGGAAAGACCTTTTTCACCGTTCCCGTGACCTGTTCCCATGAGTATTTCAGCCTGTCACGCTTTGTCAGCTCGTTCTGCGGAGTGTCAATGCTCTTGCCGTTGCGGATAAACTCCTCGACCTCACTTTCAAGGTGCAGCTTTTCAATCAGCGTACCGCCGGCGACTGCGATCACAAGCCCGACGATCACATACACCACAGCGACCTTCCAGCCGAATATGCTCATCAGAAGAATAAGAGAGCCGAGGTCAACCATTGGCGATGAAATAAGGAACGAGAACGTCACACCAAGCGGAAGTCCTGCACTTGTAAATCCCATAAACAGCGGTATTGATGAGCATGAGCAGAACGGTGTGACCGTACCAAGCAAGGCGGCAATGCAGTTCGCACCGATGCCGTGAAACCGTCCGAGTATCTTCTTTGTCCTCTCAGGCGGAAAGTAGCTCTGAATGTAGGATATAAGGAATATCAGCACTCCGAGCAGCACCATGATCTTGATCACATCATAGATGAAAAACTGCACACTTCCGCCGATTTTTTCGCTTGTATCAAGACCGCAGGCATTCAGCAACGAGCCGATAAGCCTGTTCAGCCATTTCATACCGAGAATCTCATCTTGTATGAAGTCCCAAATTCCCATAAAGCACCTCCTTCCATAGATAAATTGAAATCAGTCGATTTATTTACGGGATAAAAAGCCGTATTTTTCATACGGCAGAATTATTCGTTTATCAGCTTTTCTGCGATCAGCACGGCACTCTCTATCATCTTCGGACATTCTGTTGCATACAAACCATTTGCCCTTGCATAAGCCTTGCCCTCATCGGTGGAAATATCGCAGTCAAGCAGCTCACGGCAGATATTTGAATTTATCTATACATACTGCAAATTAAATTCCGTGTTCCCACGGACATTTTATTTACAGCAGCATTCTCCGCTGTCAGACACTTTTGTCAGTTCACGCAGAACATTCACGGCTATCTCCGTACCCTCCGGAGAAATGGAGTAATACATCCACTTGCCTTCTTTTCTGCCGACCACAAGACCGCTGTCACAGAGGATCTTCATGTGGTGGGAGAGCGTAGGCTGGGTACACTGCATCGCTTCAAGCAGCTTGCAGGCACATTTCTCGCCGTTTTGCAGAAGCCTGAATATCTGCACACGGTTCTCATCGCACAGAGCCTTGAAAATCACGGTGATCTGTTTGCTTGTCAGTTCCATTTGCTCACCTCACATTGATGATTTTCTATATTATATCGCACATATTGAAACTTGTCAATATGTTTTCAGAAATTCTCATCAAAATAATACAGCTCTCAACACGAATCGAGAGCTGTATCTGTTATTCAGTTTCAATAGGGTATGCTGTTATTTTGGTATGCTCCACAATGCCTGATTGGACTTGTGCGGAACGGATTACAGGTGCGCCAATAGGCTAAGGGGTTGATAATATTGAACGTGAAATTATTAAGAATCTTCGGAAATGTTTATTATGTCAATAAGTTTGTTTGACGAATCAAAAACAAAAATATTGTCTTTACAAGATTCAAATGTATAGGTACGGTTCTGTTTTATCTCATTTGAACTTATTTTTTTATAACAGTTCCAATTATCCAAATTATAAAACATATAATTTCCTTTGTAGTAAGTGATAGCTTTGCTTTTGTCAATATAGATTATTTTTTCTAATTTTTTTGTATTTATAGTTTTAACTTTGCCTGTTATTAGGCTTGTTATATTAATTTGATCGTATTTATGAAATATAAGAGGATAGTTGTTATATAGCCCATAGTCTCTAATTGAATAATTATCAGATAATATGCATAATTTTTTGAGTATTGATTTTTGGTCATATAAGCTGTTGAATGAGATTAATAAATCTTCTGTTATAAAAAAATGTCGAATATCCGTTTTAGGTGTATTGTATTCGTTCCCATTATTAATATTTTTGAAAATTGTACCGTTGTATGCATTGTACTCAATATAAAAGGTTCCTTTTCCTCCGACAACATTATTGTAGCAAAGATTTATTAATTGTTCATCATTGATAATAATTGATCCCAAAAAAGTACAACTATCAAGTTCAATTGATTGTAATGTAGAGATCATTTTAATGCCATTATTTGTCGCAACTTTTACATCACCAAAGTCTCTCCATTCACTATAGCCAATTAAGTCTTTAATAGATATAGTGTCAAGTGTTACTGGATCAAGAAGTAAATAAGCTGATCCAATCCTGCAGAAAACACAGTCATCTGTAGCAAATATCCCGTCAATTAAAGAAAAAATACAATCATTTGTATCTCTGCTTATGCTATTAAGTACTTTGCCATTAGTGTCAAATTGAAAAATAGATTCTTTGTCTGCCGCAAATATGTAGTTGGTGTTACAAGTGATGTATTTAAACTCGCTTTGGTCATAAAAAATATTAATATTATTCTCATCTGTAACAGAATATATTAAATTATCATCACCTAAATAATAATAAGATGAATTATAACATACTTGTGAGTTAGTTATTACATCCCCATTGCAATTTACGACATTAATGGTAGGGCCTTTTACTATATTCAAAGCAAAAACAAATATACTAAACAAAAGTACAATGAGTAGGATTATATGTATGATTTTATTTTTCTTCTTTAGTACCATATGCCAATTACCAAAGTGCTAAATAACGGATTTGAATTTGAAAACATATCATCAATAGAAGTGTAACTTGTTTCAGGTTTAGTCCAGCTATTATAACAATTATAAATAATAATATTACTTATATCTTTTTCGATATAAACAGTATGTACGCCATACTTTATATCAACACCACCATCATTATAATTCCACGCAGAAAAAATAACACTTCCGTTGTTATCGAGCTTTTCTTGAATTTTCTTTATATTATCTTTTTGCGATGAATCAGTCTTAAATGGATTAATGAAAATAATACTGTCGGTATATCCGGGTGATAAATTGTAGGATTTAAGACAATTAGGTATTTTTTCAGGTTTAGAGCCAGCTTTGCCATCGCCAATTGGTCCTGTTATCTGAATGGCATTAACTTCAAATTCTGCTGATAATTTGCATAAATCAACAGCCGTTCCATACCTTGTCATAGCATTGTATGTTGCTAAAACCTCGCATCCTACTCCGTCAAATGTTGTATCTGCAAATTTTAAGGTGCTAAAGTTTCCTTGCCCATTAATACAACCAGTTTTAGAATATGATGAAACATACGAACTGTATCCAGGGTTGTTTTTTAATATTTTCGGCAATTCAACAACATTATTTGAGTAATTCTTGATTGCTCTATCATATTCAGGATATGAAGGATATGTCCATTTAAGATGCTGCATATAAATATCACCAAACCGGAGCCAGTTCTCGATACTTAGGTTCATAAATCTTGTATTTTGCTTTTTTTCTGTTGTAACACTTACAGTTTCACCACTATAACTAAGAAATAGTGGCTTACCTACATCACCTGCATTAGTATAGCAGAGCACTTTTGATCTGATTACAATACCACCATAATCAATAGAAGAATCATAAGGTAATACCTCCCACAACTGACCTTGCGTATTGTTATCGGTTTCCATACTAACGGTAAAATAATTTGTACCTGAATTATTGACTGTTAAAACCAGTGCTTCATTGTTCATTGCATGGATTTTGTAACCGTTTTTAGTCCATTCAAATTTGAATTTCTGGTTATCATTTTCATTAAGTCGGTATGTTGTTAATTTTGCTCCTGGATTTGTTGATCCACCTTCAACATCAAGAAACTTTTGTGCGAAGAACCCGTCGGTCACACCAAGAAAATAAATTTCATTGTCGAGAAAATCATATTGACCATTCAGTTCTGTTGGAGTATTAGATGGATCGGGATCACAAATATCTGAATATCCATCATTATCTGTGTCATCATCTCCTACAGGATTTGAGTTCATAACAAAATAGTATTCTTTTGCAATTGCAGAGTCAGGCGCATCAGATGGATAATAATATTTCGACTTCCATCTTATAGTAGGATCAATTTCTTGTCCATCTTCAAGTCCATCATTATCAGTATCTTTTTCTGTTGGATTACAGCCTTTGATAATTTGTCCGTTTTGCAGTCGTATACCAGCAGTTTCGACAGCATCATACAATTTATCTCCATCTGTATCTGTCGTATCAAAATCACTGTTAAAACCATTGTTTGTATATAGATTTACTAATTCATCAGCCGTTAAAGCTTTATAAAACTTTCCTCCTGTATAATTAGATATACGTATTAACTCGCTATCATATGAACCATTTCCAAGTCCTATTGTATATATAGGAAATTTGCCTTTTGCTTTATCAAGAACTGTATTAGATGCGGTTGATTCACCGTCAGAAAGAAGAATTATTCTATTAACTGTATTTGATGCTGTTAATTCAGAAGAACCAAATTCAGAAATTGCAGCTTCTATAGCTGCTGTAAAATCAGTACCACCACTACTATATATTTTTTGAAGAGCAAGTAATTTTTTTTCTTTGTTTGTTGAAAAATCTGCTACAGTATCAGTTGTGTCATCGAACAGCACTATGGCCACCTTATCATTTAAGCCAATATTATTAATAAATCCTTCACACGCTTTGATACGTCCTGATGTATGAGAATGTGAAGCTTCATAAGGAGAATCAATATCATCTATTGTGGTTATTGGATCATTTGTAAACATACTTCCTGAACAGTCAATCGCTAATACTGTATTATACTTTCTTGAAGGAGCATAAGGTGAAGTTGCTGCAGGATTATAATTAAAATTCACAGCCCACGCCTCATACCATTGGTACTTATCAACAATCATATAACGACTGAAGTGTTTTGTCTGAACGCTAACCAATCCATTAGCTTCGTCATGTGTCGTATCAAGTTCTACAAACTCATAGTTCTCTTCATCATACCATAAGAAAAGAAGATCATTAAAATTCGTTTCTCCTAATTTTGATTGATCAATTTTGAAAGATAATGTAGCAGTTTCAAAATCAGAAGTAGTTTCAATAGAGAACGGAACTCCAACAAGACCAACAACTCCGCTACAAATAACATCTTTATCCATAATGTTTTCTACGGACATAGTATTTTGAAGATTCCCGCTACCTTCCATAGAAACAATGACCTGCTCGATTGCAAAGTCTTCTGACGAAACATCATACACATAAGTTTGAGCAAATCTTTCCTCAACGTCAGGTTTACCGTCACCATCCGTATCAGGAAGGTTAGGATTTGTGCCAAGAACTATTTCATCAGAATCAGAGAGACCATCAAAATCGGTATCAGGCTCTAAGGGATTAGTACTGTAGATATTCACCTCATCCCCATCACTCAAATCATCACTGTCAGAATCACTATTCCAAGGAGATGTACCCTGAACGTATTCCTGATAGTTTGTGAGACTATCGGCATCGAAATCTTCGTCGCCGTCATCAACTCCGTTATTGTTTGTATCAGGTAGCATTGGGTTAGTACGGGTTGCAAACACCTCATAGTAATCATCAAGCATATCGCCATCTGAATCTACAATAGCAGCATCTGTTCCAATGAACATTTCTACACAGTCGGGAAGTTGATCACCGTCAGTATCTTTGAGAAGTAACCAATTATCGGGATTCTCAAAGAAATCCGGGAAATCATTCTCGTTCTCGTCCTTCATATACTGCCATTCATCGTAGGGAATCTCCAACGGTTCAGATGCTGTTCCCACAAACGAACTTATATTACAGCTGTTGTTAGCATTTACATTTGGACAAGTAAGCTCGATGCTTTCAGCAATGATAACGACATTATTAAGGTTCAGATTCTGAGCATTGATTGTTACGCTGCCAAACGGAGCATAAACAAGACCATTCAGATTAACGTTCTGACTTTCAATAACAATATCGCCATATTTGGAAAAAATAACTGAATCATTAGTATTCTTAACATCTCCATAGAGGTTAACGTCTTCCAAAGCTTTTAAGGCGTTATTGATATTGATGTTTCCAGTCAAAGTGGCTTCACCATGTACCTCAGTAGGCACGTTGATATTGATATTTATCTCGTCAAGAGAATAGTCATCATCATGTTCCTCTATGTTAGAAACAGAGAAATACTGAGTGTCTATCTTATCAAAGATAAAAATCATGGCTTCATCGGCACTCTCAGTTTTTGTACCATTGACGTTCATATTACCACTTGAAACGATAGTACCGTTGGTAGCTACATTACCATTCACGCAGAAATTTCCTGCATTAACAGTAATAGCACCATCTTCGCTCGATGCGGCAAACATCGTGTAAGGATATGGTTCTGCGCTTTCTTCCGCATGAGCTGAAACGATCGGTATTGCACTTACTGTCATCGTCGCACTCAGAACACCAGAAAGCAAACGTTTAAAAATTGGCTTCATATTCGCCCTCCTAAATAATTTTACGCTTGAATTCATACACCAAAATGGATATGAATCAAACGTTATGTATATTATACCGATTTGACAATGATTTGTCAATAGACAATATAGTCAATTCATTTAGATATGTGAATGTGGTATCTTGTAGATAATATAATTATCAATTTAGCTTGCTGTACCTGTCTTACAATGTTTGTCAGAAAACTTCTTTATACCTACAGTCGTAAAGCACAGGACATGAAGTATTACCAAATTCAGATGCGCTCCGTGCATCTGAATTTTCTATTGTGCCGCAGGCACCACCTTTCAATCGGTACGCCTGCGGCGTTCTATTTTAAAAAACAAAACATGAAGATCGCTCTTCATGTCTTGTTTTTAATATATTGCAAATCATTTTATGATCTTTTCTATCCGGCATTCGTGCTTCCTGTTTTCCTTATCATAATTGATTCTCTTTTCGATAATAGTAATCAACTTCACTTATTTTACTCCACGCATATATTTTCATTATTCCATCCACCTTCCTTTCATTGATATAAGTAACTCCTCAATCGAACCAGCAAGTCGAATTGAAACACGATCGCTTACTCCAACAGCAGTTACTTCACCTGTATCATTATTAAATTCAACCAAATAATTATCAAACTGATCTACGGCACAATATGTTCCAAGAAGAAAATACACATGATCTTTAAGATAATGTGTCTGCCTATCGCTTTTCATGCATCTGAGCCATTCATTGATATCTGTTCCAGGAAGAATTCCATCTAAAGTAGGAAATATCAAATGTTCATCAGTCTCCATCCTTGAAAACAAAGTCCAAAACCAATATGTAGTTAAATAGTCTTTTAACTGAGAATGAATTTTAAAACCAAGTTCTTTTTCTATATCATCAAAAGAAAATGTTTCAGTTTGAAGCTGTGGTCTCCATACTGAATAACCTTCCTTATCACAGGTTTCTGGCAATATTAATGGACCTTTTCTACAAGAAACAGCAGGAAGTGTACCAAGTGCTTTCAGACTATTCCTGTCCATTTCCTCAAAAAAAGTATCAAACGCTTCTTTCATGCTCATAGCAATCGTCTCCTATGTTGTTATTGTTTGAAATTGAAATTTGTATGCAATACATATTTGCACTATGAAAATATAACATAATGATTATATCATTTTGAAGTATATTTTGTCAACGATGTTTCATTAAAAAACGAATGCAGCGGCTTCAATGGTGAGCTGCCGGAGGCAGCTAATTTATAATCAGGCATCGAGATGCCTGATACCTTTTATATGCTCAAAAGGCGGTAATCTCTCATTGTGGGGTGATTACGCCTTTGGAATTATTATTATATCATTTTACCCGAACATTAACCAGTGTTTTTTTAGATTTAATTATATGGGGTCCACTTCAAAAGTACATTGCTTGAAGTTCTTCATAATTCAGATGCGCTCCGTGCATCTGAATTTTCTATTGTGCCGCAGGCACCACATTTCCATCTACTTGACAAAACAAAGTAGCAGTGATATAATGTGTTTAAAGCTACTTTGCAATCCACAGTAGTGGACTACAGAAAGGATACGCCGGATGGATAATTCGCAGCTTTTAAAAGGCATACTTGAAGGGTGTGTGCTTGCAATAATAGCCAGGTGCGAAACTTATGGCTACGAGATAATCGGTGAGCTTGAAAATGCCGGCTTTGAAGATATAGGCGAAGGCACTCTCTACCCCGTGCTAACCAGACTTGACAAAAACAAACTTATTCAGTGCCGCAGGGCAAAATCCCCGCTTGGTCCTGTACGTAAATATTATACGATCACAGAAGAAGGAAAACGAAATCTTGATGATTTCCGTAAGCGTTACAGACGAATCTCGGCAAGTGCGTCATCTGTTCTGTTTTCAGAAAAGGAGATATAAAATGAATTATTCGATAATGGAACAACAGCTAAACGGTGAATACCGTGATGCTTTTACAGCGGTCATAACTTACGTAACGCTGAAAAATTATTCAGATGAAATAATGACTGAAAGAATAGCAGAGCTGTTTGACACACTTCTGACAGCCCAGACAAACGGCAAACCGGTCGGTAAGATCATCGGACACAATACCGAACGTTTCTGCAGGGAATTTTTCGAAGACTGTCCAAACTGGGACATGACAGTAAAGTTTCTGCAAAGTTTATTCTATATGTTCTGTATCACCTTTGTACTGGTTTTTTTACTATATCTGACCGACAGAGGATCAGCAGAAGGTGCAGCGTACAATTTAACGCCGTGCATAATCGGTGCAGCGATATATTTTATATTTTCAGCTGTTTCAAACCTTATCATAGTTCCGCTTATGTTTAAGAGCCAAAAGATAAAACCGGCGGTATGGCACAGGATCTCTCTGATAGTTTTCTTTGTAATATTCATTACCGCACTTATACTCGGATCACAGACCAGATCAAGGATCTATATTCCTGAATCGGCGTATCTGATATGCAGTGGTGCTTACATAGCTGTTTATTTTATAATACGCTCAGTTATAAGATACAGAAAAAACGGTTCCATCCGAAAAACACCTGAAGATACGATCTATATTCAGAACAATAGAGAATTTAACGATAAAAAATACGATGCAATAGTAATTAAAACATGGAAAAAACAATATGATGTACAATATGCAAAAGGCAAAACAGATCCTGGAAAATTTATAAAAAAACTGAAAAAGAACAATAGCACAAGCCGTAAAATGAACATTCTGACCGGCATTGCAGTAATTTCGGTGTACGGCGTATCTGTTTTCCAATTTGCCTCAGACGGAAACATAACCGCAACAATCATATTCTCATTGATATGCGGCGTAATTTGCTATAAGATCTGGAAATTTTTCATCGGAGCACTAAGCAGTGCACAGATGCAGAACGACAGACTGATCAGCGAATGTGAATCATCAGGTCTTCCGTTTCCTGAATTTGCAGAAAAAATCCTGAATCCGGACTGTCTGGATACTGTACTAAAGCACAAGGGTTAAAGTTTTCAAAAAGGTCCCTGCACTTAATGTGCAGAGACCTTTTAACATTTAATTATATTCAGAACTTAATATTTTCAGAATTCAGATGCGCTCCGTGCATCTGAATTTTCAATTGTGCCACAGGCACCACCTTTCAATCGGTACGCCTGCGGCGTTCTATTTTAAAAAACAAAACATGAAGATCGCTCTTCATGTCTTGTTTTAATAATATAATTGAGCTCTTCATTCAATCCATAACGAACAATAGATGCAGTCACAGGAAAATTAACTCTTTCATACAAGAATCATCAGTTGGATCAAATTCTTTTCGATAATAGTAATCAACTTCACTTATTTTACTCCACGCATAAATTTTCATTTTATCCGAAGCAGAACATATCCATCAGGAAATCATATATCATATGCAATGCCACAGGTACAAGGATATTTCTGCTTTTCAGAAATGTAACGCTAAATATGATGCTGAGAATTATCTTTGTGATTTTATCCATGCGAGACGTTTCATTCTGGTATATTTTGCACCTCTGAAGGCTGTGTATATCACATAGAGTTCAAGTACAATAAGCGGAACAGCATAAATAATCAGTTCAGTATAATGCCCAAGGGAACACAAGATATAACACAGGCCTAATAAAATCAGATTCACCGGAACAAATGTGCAAAAGTAAAACGCTGGTCCTTTTCTGCCGGCATTCTTTTCTTCCATATCAAGAAATTCTTCGAATGAGATCTCCGGTTTTCCTTGCCGTACATTTTTTTCGTTAATATTTTTAAATTTCTTCTGTTCCAGATCATCGAAATTTTTATATGATCTGCTTCCAGGTTTACACTGCTCTTCAATAAGTGCTTCAAGCCTTTCCCTGTTTATTTTTCTCTTTTCACAGGCAAGCATAAAATACACAACAAAAGCAGCCCCGCTGCAGATAAAATATATCAGTACCGTCAGAACACTGCACGTACCGTTTTCATATTCTCTGAAAAACTGACTGTATACTACCATCCACGGCAAAATACACGCTGCAATAGCGTAATATCTGAACATTCTGTACTTTTCACGGCTGACCTTCAGAAATTTGCTAACAATAACTTTTCCAACTGCCATTATCGCCAGATATGATCCAATCCAGCAAAGGAAAAACCACGGTGTTGCATTTATCTTATAAGTGATCAGATTTATTTTTTCGCCTTCCATGATCTTCATCAGAACATTAAAAAGATCCTTTGCACATCTTCCAAAGCATATAATAAGTACAGCAATGGTGTATTCAAGCACGCTGATTATCCTGCTTTTTATGCTTACTTCCGAACAAAGATCGGTACAGAACTTCGTAATATCATTTCCGGTGACCTGTGCGGCAGTTTTTCCGTCGTTCTGAGCTGAAAGAAAAATATCCATAACATCGTTCAGTATCTCATCCTGCCTCAGTGAATCGATTATATTCGACTGGACATAATCCTCGACCTTACCGAAAGCTTCACTGTACTCCGGTACAAGATTCTTTTTATATTTCGTATATGAGTTATACATAACCATACCTCCTTCAAATCGTTACACATTATCTGCCGGATCATCATCATAAAGCAGAGACTCCGCACTCCGGCTTATTTTTCTGTATCTTTCTTTAAAATCTGACAAGGCGTCTGAACCTTCATCTGTTATGCTGTAGTACTTGCGTACAGGTCCGAGCGGTGATTTCGCCCTGCGGCATTTTATCAGCTTATTCTTGTCAAGCCTTGTAAGCACCGGATAGAGCGTCCCCTCTCCGATATCATCAAAACCAGCTTTTTCAAGTTCACCGATTATCTCGTAGCCGTAGGTCTCACCTTTAGCGATTACCGCAAGTACGCAGCCTTCAAGGACGCCCTTCAGAAGCTGTGCATTATCCATGGCAAACATCCTTTCCGGTGTTCACTACTTTGCATTGTTTAGTAGCTTGATTATATTGTAGCATAACTACTTTGCTTTGTCAAGTAGTAACCCTGTGAAAATCCGTGGATAAGAAGAAGCACAGGCATGTCGTTTTCGACTTCGCCTCAGAATATAGAAAACAGCCACAGATGTTACCGTTCATAACATCTGCGGCTGTTTTATCTTTAGTAAAACCTGAATAATTCAATTAGTATTCAGAACATATATCAATCCAGATCACAGATTTTCCATCCGTCTGCGGTATTCTTTACAAATAAGCAGTTATGTTTCTGATCAAAATTTTGGCCTTTCGTCGTTTATAGTGGGTAGACCATGATAGCCACTTGCTAAAATTCATATAATGGAGTATCATTTAAAGTACCAGTAAATAAAGGAAGGTACATACAATGTTTGATAATACAGCTTTATTC